>JAEEGL012338276.1_pt1 | contig 13472 bp, 9 predicted proteins | sample 9134231 | NCBI WGS metagenome assembly JAEEGL01 (sample SAMN16246548, study PRJNA631951) | gut metagenome | biome: gut microbiome; feature: rumen; material: fiber-attached | host: Bos | place: Iran: Karaj | collected 2018-10 | reverse complement strand
TAATGAAAATATTACTAGAATAATTACTTTAACTAATGTTGGTAATTTAAATATGGAAATTAAAAATATTTCAATTGAAAATTCTGGTTGTGAAGCTTTTGGTATTAAAATTTTACAATGTGAAGAATTTAATCTTAAACCTGGTGAAAATATTGATATTGATATTATGATTAAACCTAATTTTAATTTTTATACTAGAGAAAAAAATATTTTGTTTTATTCTGATTATCAAATTATTTCTTTGTCAATTGTTGTTAATATTAATAAAGAAATAATTATTCTGAAAAATAAACTATTTAATTTACCTTATAAAAATCATACTTCTATTATTACTATATTAATTATATTTGTTATTATGAGAACTATTATTAGTTTAGTAAAATTAGAATATGAAAATAATAAAAAGATAGATTTTGGTTCAATTGAAATTATTTATGAAAATAATAATAATGATTTTTTTATTGAAAATTTATTTATAAAAGTTTATAAAAAAGAAAGTAAAAGAATTAATGAAGATATTGCAATTAAACAAATAGATAATTTAAATTCAAAAGAAGAAAATGATAATAATTATAAAAGAAATAAAAGAAGAAAATCAAGAATAAAAAATAAAATTGAAACTGATACTGATAATAAAAAAGATTCAATAAATGATGGAAAAGAATCTATTAATAATAGTAGTAAGAATACAACTGATAATGAAGTTAATAAAAGAAAACAAAGTAATATTTCAAGTACAAATGAAGATAAAAAAAATAAAAATTATTTTCCTCCTTTTCCAAATAATACAAAAAATAAAAAAAATAGACATAAAAGAAATAAAAAACCAATTGGAATGGAAATAGAAAAAAATTCAAATAATGGAGATAATCAAAAAAATAATAATAATGATCATAATATTAATCATAATGAAAATCTTTTATATAATAATATTAAAAATTCAATTCCAATTAATAATAATAGATTTGATTTTAAATATTTTAAAAGACAAAATAGTTGGAAAAGTGAATCAAATATTTCTTTATCTTATCAGAAGCATCATAAAATTCAATATAAAAATAGTAATAATTCAAATAAATTTAATGTTCCTATTGATGATGTTATAAATGGAAAAAAAATAAATAATCTTCATGATTTATTTTCATCTGAACAAGAATCAGAAAATAATAAAAATATTAATAACAAAAAAATAGAAGAGAAGAAACAATTAAATAATAAATCAAATCCAATATTAATTAAAGTTAATAAAAATATAATAGAGAATAAACAAAAAGAAATTATAAAAGATGATGAAAAATCAAAATATGAATTAATTGAAAATGATATAAATCCAATTTTTTTAAGTGAAAAAAAGGAAAGACAAAATATAAAAAGAGATGAAGAAGTAGAAAAAAAAGAAATGAAGCAAGATAATATAAATAAAGTCTTAGATGATGAAATAAAAGAAAATAAAAAGATAGACAATAAATTAAATTTCTTAGATATTTCAACAGATGGAAATAAAAATAATTTAGAAGTAAAAACAATTACTAAAATTCAAAAAAAAAATTCAAATATTAAAGACGAATATTTTTCAGATAATGAAAAATTAAAAATTATCAATAAAGTAACAGGAGATACAAATAAGAAAATAAATCAAAAAATATATTTTTCAGGGAATGAATTAACAGATGAAGAAATAAAAGATTCAATGACAAAACCATATTTTAAGAATTTATTAAATAATGCATTTAATCAGAATAAAGTTGTTTATTCTGATCCATTTAGACATAATAATAATAAAGGTAAATTAGGAAAATTAATAGAAGATAATACAACAGATGATAAAAAAGAAAATAATAAAATTGAAGAGAAAACTGAGGAAGAAGGAGATAAAATTATTGAATGGAATGATGATGATGATCTTGATGAATTTGATAGATTTAAATTAATTGAAATGGATTTTAATTTTAATTTGATATAAATTTTCTAAATAAAGGTATTAAAGAATTATTTTATTATTATTTTTTTAAATTTAAATTATGATTTAGTTAAAACAAACTTAAAAATTAAGAAAATTATTCATTACTATATTAAAATAAATTTAAATTTATATAAATTCTATTTTTTTTGAATATCAAATAATAAATTTCATATATATATATTATTTATATAATTTGGTTTGATATTCTTTTTCCAAAATAAAATAGATTAATCTTTCTTTTATTTTTGGAATTTCTGTTTGTAATTTATTCATACAAATAAAATCTTTTATATATACACAATTATGATTTATATTATTTAATAATTTTGGATTGTTACCTACTTTTTTCAATTCATTTGTTATTATTATATCTTTGTATTTTTTATCTTTCTCAGAAAAAATTTCTTTTTTTAAAGAATTTTTTTTCTGGATATCATTACAATTTTTGTCTGGAGAAAAGTCATTTTTAATTTTAGTTAATCTATTGATTTTATTATTAAAATTATTAGAAGAATAATTATTATTATTAAAATTTTCGATATTTTCTATTTTAGTTTTATTTAAGATATCTCTTTTTATATTTTTTTCCATTTTTAACTATTAATTTTTTTATTAAAAATATTATATCTCCATTTATTTAAAATAAAGTAATTTAATAAAATATGATTGAAAATTTTTAAAAATTGTATATATAATTTTATTCTTATTTATATTTTACTTTATTTTACTTTATTTTTATTCTTTTTACAAAAGTAAATTTAAATCATAAATAATTAAATCAAATGCATTGAAAAAATCTTTTATGATTAATTAATTCTATTATTCAAAAAAATAATAAATAGAATTTTCTTTTTGATTATATTTTAAATGAATAATCTAAAAAAATAACATTAAATTTATTTTTTTGAAATATATTATTTTATTTTAATTAATAAATTATTATTAATTTCCCCAGATCTTATAATTCTTTAATACAATTTACCAAATTTAAATGAAAAAAAAACAATTAAAAAAAAAACATAAAAAGATTTAAAAAAAAAAAAAATTCAAAAAAAAACAATTCTTTTAACATTTAAAAAAATCCAATCAAAAAAAAAAAAAAAAAAACCAAAAAATCTATTCATCAAGTTTCCCAAAATCAGTAGCTTTAAGAAAATCAGGAATAATACTAATAGCTCTAGCAGAAACAATAGGATAAACATAAGTAATAATCATATAATACTTAGTATTATCTTTATTAATTCTAGCAAGACAAATTCCTTCAGCTTCATCAGGTCCTCCTTCAGGTCCTCCTCTTCTTCCATAAGTAAGTGGAGGATGAAATCTATGAGCATCAAAATGATTACCACATAATTTAAATCCTTTTCCTATTGTTGTATCTCTATCATCTAATGCTGTTAAATATTCTTTTAATTCACCATCTTCTACTTTTTCTGCGTTTTTTGATGCTATTATGTTACAATCTCCATCAAATATTATTGCTCTATACCAGTCTTCATATGCTTTTAATTCATTGTTTAATTTTTCTTTTATTGAATCCATTTTTTTTTAATATGTTTATTTTTTTATTGGTATGATTAATAGAGTTTTTTTTTTCTTTTTTTTTTTTTGTTTTTTTTTTTTTTTGATTATTTGATTATTTGATTTATTTTTGATTTTTATTTTTAATTTTATTTTAAAAAAGATGAATTCTGGAAAAAAAATCTCAACAACAGAGATGAAAGATGATGAATTCTTCAAACAAAAAGCCGACCTTAAAATAATTTTAATAGGTGATTCAGCAGTAGGAAAATCAAAGTAAAATTAACAATTTATAACATAAAACAAAAATAGAATATTAGATAGATTTCTCCTAGACAACTATGAAGAAATAACAAATTCAACTCATGCATTAATAATATATAAATACAAATACAAATTACCAAATGGAGATGAATTAATGGTTGATATTTGGGATACAGCAGGACAAGATGTATTTGATAAAATGCATCCAGCTTATTATTTTGAAGCAAATGCAGCATTATTAGTTTTTGATACAACAAGAAAAATAACTTATAAAAATTGTACTAAATGGTATAATGAATTTAGAAGTCATTGTCCAAGTACTCCTTGTATTTTAGTAGGAAATAAAATTGATATTGATAAAAGATGTACTCAGAGAAAATATGCTTTGGCTGAAAAATTAAAATGCCCTTTTTATTTAGTTAGTGCTGCAGATGGTACTAATGTTGTTAGAATTTTTGAAGAATTAATTAAAATTGGTATTGAACATAAGAAAAATCCTAAACAAGATTATTATGAACAAATTATGGATATTCTTGATGAAGATGATTTATTTGATAAATAAACTTTCATAGATAAATTATATTCATGTATAAAATTTTAAAAATTTTTATGTATTAAAATAAAAAAATTTAATTTGATATATAAATATCTATTTAATTAAATAATAATATAAAATAATATAAAAATATTATATTGAAACAATGAATATTATAAAATAATTTTCAAACATAATAAAAAAAAATATATAAAAAAATATTTAAAAAATATAAAAAAAACATAAAAAAAAAATTAAAAAAAATTATCAAAAATCTTAAAAAATATTTTTAATTATTATATTAAATAATTAAAAATTCTTTAAATGTTAAAAAGCCAAAACAAAGAAAAAAAAATCTAATTTAATGTTTTTGTTTCTTATGACCTTTAGCTTCATCATCTTCTTCATCATCTTCTCCATCATCATTATCATCTTCATCTTCTTCATCAAATTCTTCACCATCTTCAACTTCTTCTCCTTCTCCTTCTTCATCTAATTCTCCTTCAATATCATCTTCTTCACCATATTCAGTTGAAGGAACTTCATTTCCATGTTTATCTTCATTATCAATTGCAATTAAATTAGGTAACATTTCAAAAAGTGTTTGTTTGTATTTATTATTTGATTCTATGAAAGGATTATTTAAAACTGAAATTTTTGTAATTTTTGATCCATCTAATCCTTTGAAATCATCTATTGAATCTATTTCATTATTATTTAATTTCACTTTATATAAATTTGGATATAAAGTTACTAATCTATGCAAATCTTTTCCTGTTAATTGATTGTTTGATAATTCAAGCTAAAATTTTTTTTGTTTAAATTAAAATTTATTTTACTATGTTTAATTCAGGTAATTTTGGGAAATTATCTAAATTTTTAAGACCAACTCCGTTCATTGTCAAATGAATTAATTTTTTGTATTTTTCTAAATCTTCTTTTTGTTCTTTTGAAAGATGACTTGTTACAGTGAAGAGACCATCTAATATTAATTCTTCTATCTAAAAAAAATTAGTTATATTTTTGTTTTTTTACTTCTTCTGGTTCATGTTCTCCTAATTTATCTTGTAATTGTTGGGCAAAGGACATATATTTAAATTATATATAAAATTATTTAAGATTTTTGGTTTATATAAGATGCGAAAAGAAAATATTTATAAAATCATAAAATGATTTATGTAATTTTATATTATTACAATTCAATTTTTATTTTTTTGGATTTTTAAACGAGAAAAAGTTTGAGTTAGTTACAATATTTTTTAGAATAAATAAAAAGCGCCTATTCTATTTATCATTAAGAAAAAAAATTTTTTTAAAATAATAGAATTTTTTTGCAAAAAATCTTATTTTGTTTTCTATTTTGAAGAAAGAAATATTGATATGTTATTTGTCCTGTGTTTTTTTTTAAATTTATTACAAGCTTTTTATTGAGTGATCAATCATTTTTTTCTAAAATTTGGATATTTAAAACAAATCTTTTTTGATTACATTCAATATATATAAATTGAAAATAAGATGAAAATAAATTTTCATCTTAGAAAAATTGATTCTTTATTTCTTAGGTTTCATTTTTCAAAGATCTTCACCATTTCTTATACTTTTTTTAAGGATAAAATAATAATTTTAAAAAATTATTATATGATATTTACTAAATTAAACAAAAATAAAATTTAATTAAATGATTAATTACAGTCTTAATATTTTCATTTTAAAAAAAAAAACATAAAATAATATATTTTAATATATTTCAAAATAAAATTAAAATATGGAAGGAGGAACAATAAGACTTCAATCAAAAGATGGAAAAGAATTTGAAATATCAAAAAAAGCAGCATCATTATCAGATTATTTAAAAGCAGCAATGAGTGAATTTTTAGATGATGCTCCAGTTTCACTTCAAGATGTTGATGAGAAAACAACTGAAAAAGTTTTAGAATATTTAACACATTATAATGGAGAAAGACCACAAGAAATTGAAAAACCACTTTCTTCTTCTGATTTAAAAAATGTTACTGATGAATGGTCTTCTATGTTTATTGATAAAATGCTTCTGGATGATTTAGTTAATTTAACTATTGCTGCTAATGTTTTAGGTATTACTCCTTTGTTAAATTTATGCTGTGCTAAAATTGCTGCTATGTGTAAAGATAAAAATGAAGAAGAGATTTTTAAAGTTTTTAATATTACTGAAACTTTTACTGAGGAAGAAAAAGAAAAAATTAAAGAAGATAATAAATGGATTGAAGAAAATATTTATTAAAAAAAATCTTTTTTTTTTTGTTTTTTGTTTTTTTTGTGTTTTTTTTCTTTATTTTAAAAGTTAAAATATATTGATAAATAAATGTATTTTTAATATTATATTTTTTTTTAAATTTTAAAATCATTTTATATTAATCATATTTTTCTATATTTTTATTATTTTATTGTTTTTATTTTATCTTTCTTTATTTAAATCTTATTATATTATATATTCATTATTTTGTTTTTTTTTATATTTTTAAACTTTTATAAAAGTTAAATTTTTAATTAAAAGAAATTAACACCAAAAAAAAAAAAACTAAAAAAAAAAAATATTAATTTCAATGTTTGAAAATGATACAAAAGGTTGGTATGGAAGTTACTCAATAGCAGGAAGAGAATCCGCTGAAAAATACCATATAGTAGTTCATAAAGACGAAATATTAAATATAGGTAATAAAAAATTAAAAACTCGAGAAATTTTCAGTCCAGATGAAATTCAACAAATAGAATCATTTGAAGATCAATTAAATATATTTAAAGCATATTCTTCAGAGAAAAAAAATCCAATGTCTGATTTAATAAAAGAAAAGAAAAAGAAATCAATAATACCAAATCATAAATTAAAATATCACAATAAACATATGAGTGAAGGAAATAAAAAAAAAAAATCTTCAGAACCTCCTTGTACAAGATATTATCCTCGTTATGAATATATTTGGCCAAAATTAATAACAGGTCCTTCTTGGAAACAATCAAGAGGAAGAACTTTTAATAAAAAAGAAATTGATAATCAAGAATTTTTTCATGAAGATATTACATTTTCTCCTACTTCTAAATGTTTAGTTAATATGAATAAAACTACTCAAAGAGGTGATTTTATTATTTCTAATAATGTTAGAATTAGAACTGATAAACCTTTTGATAATAATGCTTTAAGTGAAAGATTAAAATATAAAAAAAAGAAAAAGTTAAAAATTAAAATTCCAAATAATAATAAAATTAAATCACATAATGAATTAGATTTTGAAAATATGTCTTTAACAAATAATAATACTATTAATAATGATTCAATATCAAAAAAAAATAATTCAAGTTATAATTTAAAAAAAGAAATAAATGCTCCTGATTTTCAAAAGACAATTTCAAGAGAACAAAGAGAAAAAGTAAAACAAACAAAAATGACTCCATCATCATATATTCAACCAAATTATTCTTTAGTTAGAGAAAGAATATTAACAATGACAGTTTATGAAAAACCAAGAAAATATATTCCAAGAATAAAAACAATGAAAGGATTTGATTCTTTAATAACATATCAACCAGATAAAGTAATAAATAAAGTTGATAATCATTCTGAACCTAAAACTCCTAATTTTAGATTAATGACTTCTAGATTTGATAATAAAGAATCTAAACTTCCTACTTATATGCAAAATGTTCATGATAGAAAAAGTATGGAAATTATAACTGAAAAGTCACTTAAATTAAATAATTATCCTAATGGAAAATTTTTGACTCCAAGTTCTTCTTTTCTTCCTAAGAAAAGTTTTAATAATATTATTAATTTAAATATGTTGAATTCTGAAAATTTAAAAGGAAAAAATCTTAAAGATGAACTTTTTGAAAGTCAAAGGGAAGAATTAAAGAGTTCTTTAAATTTTTTTCATAAAAATTATGATGAATTAATTAAAGAAGGAGCTTTGAGTAAATTTGATAATATTACTTTAAAAACTAATCAAAGAAGGAAAATTGATCCTGGTGATATTGATAAATTTATTATTAATTTTGATAATGTTGATGCATAATATTTGTATATAATTATTTTTTATTTTAAATTTTTTTTGTTTAATATTATATAGAAAATATTATAAAAAAAATAAATTTAAAAAATTGTATTAAATAATAATACTACCCTGTTTTTAAATCAATAAAAAAAAAATTATTTAATTGAAATAGAAAATAAATTCATTTAAATTAAATAAAAAATTTAATTGTCAGGATTAATAAATTCAATATATCTAAAAAGTAAAGTATTTTCTTCTTTATTTGCACTTAAATCAATTTCAGCTGGTCTTTTATAAGTTTTTGTAAAATTTAATTCAGCAACCATTTTCCCTGTTTTAATATCAGAAAGAATAAAATCAGTTTTAGTTTGTTTTCCAAAAGTACTAACAATAACTTTATTATCTTGAATAAAATTAGAAAATTCAGCATCTAATTCACAATCAACTCTTTTAATATTATGTAAATCTTCATAATCAGAAATAACTAATTTATTATCATTTATATTTGTACTTCTTGATAAAAGTAATTTATGTTCTTTAGAAAAATCAATATTAACACAATTATCAAATTTTTCAATAAAAGTCCCATCAGATAAATTAAATAAAGCAGAATTAGAAATTCCTTTTTCATCAGTTCCTTTAACAAAAAATAAATGATTATCAGCATCACATTGAATATCATCAATTTTTCCAAAAACATAAGGACATTCACAAATAAATAAAATATTTTTACTTTCTAAATCAAAAATAACAACATTTTGTTTTTCAGATACACAAATTAATTTCTCATTATTATCATCACCTTTACATAAATGAATAATAGTATTTTTATTATTATTAGGACCTTCATAAGTATAACTAATATGAAAATTATCTGAATTTAAATCCCAAACTCTTGCAATTTCAGAACCAATTTTCGCACCACATCCAAGTAAATTTCCTTCATTATTAAAAGAGAATGAATGAACATTAAAACCTTCTAAAGTTAAAACATCACTTCCATTTAAATAATTCCATATTTTAATAATATTATCATTATATTTTGTTGCAATTAATGCAACTTCTGATGTCTCTGGTACAATCTCACATGCGATTGCCCATCCTGGAATTCTATTATGAAATTTTTTTATTATTCTTCCATTTTCACAATTATATAATATTGCATTATGTTCATCAATTATACCTAATAATACTTTTTGACATGGAGAAAATGTAAAATAATCAAATTTTTCTGCATTTAAATTTAACCATATAAATTGTTCATCTTTCTTTTCATCACCATAATTAAAAATATCTATACAAATATCACTTGAAGTTGTTATTTTTTCTTTTTGGAAATTTATTGTAAAGGAATGAAATTTTTCTTTATATATTATTCCTATTTTCTTTTTATTTTCTAAATCCCAAAATACTAAATTTAAATAATCTGTTGAAACTGCAATTTTACAATCATCACTTATTATAACTTTATTTATTATATTTTTAAAAGAAATTATTTCTGTAATATTTCCACTATCTAAATTCATTTCATAAATTCCATTTTCTAAAGCAAATAAAAAATTAACATCATTTGGTGATAAAATAGCAGCTAAAATTTTATTATAAGAATTAACATTATTAATTTTAAATTGTTTCTTAGTTTCTTCTTTAACAAAATCAATAACTTTAACATTACATTTAGGATCAATTGAAATTAAAGTATCACCTCTTATAACTTTAAAAGGAGATTTTTCTTTTAAATTTTTAACAACTTTTCCTTTTAAAACATCCCAAACTGTAAAATGATCTTCAGTAGCTAAACCAAAATATCTACCAGCAGTAGAAAAAGAAAAAGAAAGAGTTTGACTTTGTTTTTGATCAGTTGGTTTGAATTTAACAATAACTTTACCACTTGCAATATTATAATGAACTGGAGGTTCTTGTTTATAAATTATAATAAATGATCTATTATTTGGTGCAAATTCTACTCCTTCAACTTTTCCTTTTGCATCATATTTATAATGATATTTATCTAAATTATTTGTTTTCCAAATGTAAACATAATCTAAATTTGCACCTTTTGCTATTGATGAAAGATATTGTTCATCATTTGATAATCTTGGATCTATAAATGTACTACCTTGAGGATATTCGAAATGACCAAATAATGGAATGTTTATTGTTTCACATGAATTGTATTTATATAATTTTGATGTATTTAATTTTATTTCGTAATGTTTTTCTAAATCGAGATCAATTTTAGACATGTTTTATTATATTTAAATTTTTAAATTAATTATTTTTCATGGAATATTTTGTAAAATTTATTATATTTTATTGTTTGTTTTAATGTTTTTATGAATTAAAATTTTAATAAAATATTTTAAATTGTTTTTAATATTTATAAAAATATAATATAAAAAATAAAAAAATAAAAAAAATTAAAAAAAATAAGACATTTTAAATTTTGATTATTTTTCAAAAAATAAAATTTTTTAAAATATATAATAATATAAAAATTTATTAATTAATTAATATTTCCTTCTTGCATACTATATAAATATTGTAAAACTAAATCTTGATTATCTCCATAAATTGACCATGCCATAATTGCATCATCTAAAGAAAAACCAAATTCTAAAGCAGTTTGAATCGAAGGAATAGAAAAATAATCCATATCTTGGTTTTTATTAGGATTATTTTTGTTTTCATTTTCCAAACTCATTTTTATTGCTGAATTAATCATATCTTCTTCATTTTTTTCTAATTCTGATTGTTTCATTATAATATCTAATTTATTTATATTCTTATTTTCATTATTATTTTTTTTTTCTTGTTCATCTTCTTCTAAAATAATATCATCTAATAAATCATCTAAATATTTATTTCTTTTTTCCATAAATAATTTTCTTGCTTTTTCATTTTCTTCTATTATTTTTTTATTTTCTTTATTAATTTTAACTTCTTCTAAAACTTTATCTTCATATTCTCCATTATTTAATTGTATAAAACTTTTTCTAAATTTTCTCCATTGTTGTAAATTTTCTTTATTAGGGACTATAGAATTATAATGATTTTTTCCATGATAAGAAATTCTAATAGGCATAATATAATCATCATTATCAATATCATTATCATTAATATTATTATTATTATTTCCCTTATTATCATTTTCTTTAATATTTCTTTCATAATTATCTCTTTTAAATTCATTTTGATTTTCATGAAAAGTTTTAAGTGGCTTAGTAGAATTAGAATAAATTTCAATTGGCCTATTATAAATTTCACTTAAAGCTTGTAATTCTATATCATCTCCCCAAACTCCATTTTTTCTTTTCATTTCAATATATTCATCAAATCCATTTTTTCCTCCTTCTACAAATTGTTCAAAAAAATCTCTTTCAATTAATAAATAATCCATACATTTTTGACGAACAATATCATATTTTTCTTCATTTCCATATACTTGATCACTTATTGCACGAAACATACAATTACCATCTCCTTTAATATCTTTTATAAATAAATGCATATTTGATATATTTTTTCTAAATTTATTTTCTTGATTTTGATTTAGTTGTACAAATTTTCTGTTTTTAAATAATTTTTTATTTATTTCATCACTTGTTAATTTTTCACTATTATGTTGTTTTTTTGATGTGTGTTCTCCAATTGGAGCAATTCTTTCTGAGTTTTGATTTATATTTTCTTCTTTTATTTCTTGATTTTTATCTAAATATCTTACTGTAATTTCATTTTTTTCTTCATTTATATTTATTATTAAACCTTCTACCCAATAATTTGTATTTATTAATTCAATATCTACTCTATTAAATATTAAAAAAGGTCTTCCTGGTTTCCATTGTTTTAAAATACAATTATCACTTCTTTTATATTGTTCTTCTTTGTTAGTTTTTAAATTTTGAATTAATAAAATTTGTCCTCTAATTGCTATTATTTTTCCTTCTGATACTGTTTGTTCTTGTGTATTTATTACATCTACATCTTCATCATAATAAAAATCTTCTTCTATTGGATTATTATATAATGGCTGCATTTTATTTTTTTTCTTTATATAATTAAATCTATTTTTATTTTTTTTTAACTTTTTATATTTTTATTTAAATTTTTTTGAATAATAATATTGATTAAATATTTTTGAATTATTTTAAGAAATTATATTTAAGATTGTAATTGAATAAATCAAAACTATAAAATTTTTCATAAACAAAAAAAAATATCTAACTATTTAGAAAAAATTTAGAAAATGTATTAAATATCAATAAGTATTGAAAATTTTTAAGAATAAATAAATTATATAAAAATTAATTTCTATTAATATATTTTAATTTTGCCTATTATTATTTTTATTATTTTCATTACTAATAATATTATCCTTTTCATTTTCTTTTTTTGGGTTTTCATTAGGCATTTCTACTATATCAGAACTTTTTGTGTGATCAAATTCATTATCATATCTTTCCCCATTATATAATTCAGAAGCTTTTTCTTTTATAATTTGAATACCATTTTCAGCTTTTTCTTTCATACTTTGAAAAAGTTCTGAATTTGAAATTTGAATTTTTTTTTCATTTATATATTCATTTGCCTGGTCAATTTTTTTATCGATTTCATAATCTTTAATAAAAGTATTAAACATTTGTCCCATTGAAGATAAAACATTATTCCAAGAATTATAATTTGGATTATAATAATTTATATTTATTTCACTTTTTTCAGGCATATTATTAAAGTTTTTATTTATATTTTGATTCATAGGGTAATTTATTTGTTGATTAATATTTTGATTATGAATATAATTTATATTATTTTGATTTATATATTGATTATTATTAAAGATTCTATTATTATAAATTTCAGGATTAATTTTTAATATACCATCTTGTAAAGAAGGTTTCTTAATTAAGCTTTTAATTCCTTTAACTTCATTATCTAATAATTTCCTATAATAACCAGATATTAAAGTTTGATATTTATATTCTTTCATATCATTTGATAAAGGAATATTATATTCAGTCATTAAATTATTAAATCTCATATTTCCTCCTTTTTTCAATAAATTAATTTCATAGTCATTAAATAAATCAGCTTCTAATGATTTAATAATTGAATATAATTTTAATTTTTTTTTATGATTTCTTGCACATTTTACACATAAAAATAC
>JAEEGL011903681.1_pt1 | contig 13472 bp, 22 predicted proteins | sample 9134231 | NCBI WGS metagenome assembly JAEEGL01 (sample SAMN16246548, study PRJNA631951) | gut metagenome | biome: gut microbiome; feature: rumen; material: fiber-attached | host: Bos | place: Iran: Karaj | collected 2018-10 | reverse complement strand
GAGATAGGTCAGTATGGCTCCACCTCATGCAAGTTCAGCGAGAGCGCTAAAGGATTGTCGGACATCACCGGGCAGTACAAGTTCGAGAACATGCGGGCCTACCTTCACTGGTGCGTGAGGGACTGGCTAGACCCGCGCAATAAGACAGGAGCTGCTCTTCCTCCGGACGATGAGCTTCTTGAGGAGCTGACCGCTATCAAATGGTCATTCAGGAGCAACGGGGATATCATCATAGAGCCGAAGGATGACATCAAGGAGAGGATAGGCAGGTCTCCTGACAAGTCTGATTCGCTTTGCAACACATTCTATCCTGTTAGGGACGAGGGAGGCCTTACGGCTCAAGACCTTGAAGAAGATAACTATTAGCTTAAAAGTGTTTCATTTTGAAACGCTTTTACTATATTTGCGTATCTTATATTGCGCAACCTAAGAAAGTAGTTTATGAAAACCCTCGAAGAAATCTTTGCAGCGGGGAACGCTCCAGACACAATTATCGGAATACTGTCCAGCCAGACCAAGTGTGTCCCCACGTGGGATAAGCTTGAGAAGGATTTTGACCCCTTCAAACACGAAATCATCACGGAACCGTCAAGGCGCCCCAAGGAAAAAGTCAAGAGGGGTCAGAAGGAGGTCCCGGCCAAACTTATCTACCCGGCTGAGATGATAGCGGCAAGAAGGATGAATCAGATGGCGTTCTCCATTCCTGTCAAGCGTAATTTCAACAAACCGGCAGATGACACTGAAAAGGATTTCCAGAAAGCGATCCAAAGCGTTTATGACAAGGTTCGTATTGACGGAGTGAACTCCAGGAGAATGTATTCCTATTTCGCGTCTTGCGAGATAGCCACATTCTGGTTTACGGTTGATGTGGAAGAGGCTGAACGGTATGGCTTCCTCACATCCAAGAAGATAAGATGCAGGAGCTATTCCCCCATGCCTAGACAGTTCTCCAAGATAACCCAGGCTGGCCTGTATCCGTACTTTGACGATGACGATGACCTGATAGTTCTCAGTGTCAGGTACAAGGACGCTGACGGTGTTGACCACTTCGACGCCTTCACAGCGGACAAGGTTTACTACTACAAGCAGGAAGACGGTGACTGGTCTCAGGAGATAGTTGATAATCCCCTTGGCAAGATACCGGCTGTTTATCTGAACAGACCTTTGCCTGTCTACTACGGAATATCCAGGAACAGGGATGATATAGAGTTTACCCTCAGCAGGGACAGCGATATCCTCGCAAAGAACTCATCGCCTATCATGAAGGTCATGGGAGAGGTTATAGGTGATCTGCCGGTGGGCGATACGGCCAGGCAGGTGTACCAACTGAAGAACGGTGGAAACTTGGATCTGGTTTCCCCAGCCCTGTCCACTGACGACGCAAAGACCCACATCAACATGCTGAAGGAGATAAATCAGGAGCTCACCCAGCTTCCTGACTTGTCCCTGGAGAATATCAAGGGTTTAGGTGTCCAATCGGGTGAGGCAAGAAAGACACTTCTCACCGACCCTCACATGAAAGTCAGGGATGAGTCGCATGACATCATAGAGTTCTTCGACAGGGAGTTTGAGATAATCAAGGCTATCCTCTGTCATGAGAACGAGGCGTGGAGGCCTTACCTGCATACCACCACCTGTACCCATGTTATCACTCCGTTTATCCAGAACGACAGGACAACGGACATCAATGACTACACGAAGGCAAGTGGAGGCTCAATCATATCCCAGAAGACCGCCATTGAACAGGTGGGACTGGTAGATGATGCTGACGCGGAGTATGAGCAAATCCAAGAAGAGCAGAAAGCTTCCGCTGAAAGTGAACGCATTGTTGATGTCTTCACAGGCGGAGTCTGATGAGTCTGGAAGGCAGCTATAAGAAATTAGGTGCCGCGAACCTAACTAGAGCCGAAAAGTATGTCAAGCTTATCGAAGCCCTTCTAAGCAAAGCAACAGGTCGGTTCGTCTCGCTGTCCTCACCTCTCAACTATGACAAAGGCTCTGGTGAGCTGTTCGACTTCTCCAACTATCCTGAACTAAGAAAGGAGATAGACGGAATAGTATCGAAGCTAGCCAGAGGAATGTTCACCACCATCAAGACGGGCACAAGCAGGGAGTGGGCAAACGGTACAGATGATGCCAACGGTATCATCGACTATGTTCTGAAAAGGATAGGATACAAGTCCACCTCCGACCTTGAGAAGGATGTGCTAGGCAAGTATCTGAATAACCATGATTCTGCTCTCAGGGCTTTTCAGGAAAGAGCCATTGGAGGCATGGATCTGTCCACCAAGGTCTGGAACCTCGCTAACAGGTGCAAGATGGAATCGGAACTGGCCCGCTCGATAGCTGACGGCACAAGCGCAAGGGAGATAGCCTCCTCGATGAAGGAGTATCTGAATGAGCCGTCGAACCTGTTCCGTCGTGTGAGGGATGAGTTCGGAGAACTACAGCTATCCAGAAGGGCTAGGGCGTATGAACCTGGAGCCGGTGTCTATCGCAGCAGCTACAAAAACGCCTTACGGTTGGCAAGGACGGAGATCAATATGGCCTACCGAAACGCAGAGCAGGAAAGCTATCAGGACAAGGACTACGTAGTCGGCATAGAGATTCACAGAAGCCAGATAGACTATGACTGCGATGTCTGCGGACAGCTTGCCGGGAAGTACCCGAAGAACTTCAAGTGGAGTGGCTGGCATCCGAACTGCAGATGCTATATGACACCGATTCTTCTCACTGACGAGGAGATGGATGCCAGGACTGATGCCATCATCAACGGAGATGATTTCGATGCGACTGGTTCGAAGAACTATGTAGAAGAGTTGCCTGACAACTTCCAAGAATGGTTTGGTCAGAATCAGGACAGGATTCTTGCTTCGTATGGGAATGGTACTACTCCGTACTTCATTAAGGATAATGAGCTCCTGATGAAGTCCTTCGGTGGTGACAAGCTCAGTTCATTCTCTGAAAATTATCGTAGATACCAAGATATAGTAAGTGGCGGAAAATGGATTGGTCTAGAGATTAACGACTATACCCCTCGTCAGTTGATGGAGATGTCTGTGGATGATTTCTCTCGATACTATGAAGAGAAGCAAGCCCTCATCCATAACATGATGGCAGACTATACGAACTCTCGTCTTCGTGTAAGTGACCTTGAGGACTATTTGAAGAAGCACGTCAATCCGGGAATAGACGAGAAACAGGTGAAGTCGGCCAATAAACTGCTATCAAATAGAAACATGTTCGCTTCCCTCAAGGAGAGAATATTATCAACACTTGGCATTCAGGAATCGGCTGTATTGGACGGACTAGGAAGCGACATCCAAGCTTATATGGGTACACTGAAGGCAGGTGATATCTCAGACCTTGAGTTACGTTCGTTTGTAAGGGTTGTCTGCAACTCTGACCCTAAGCTTGCCACAATAAAGAGGATTTCTACAGGATATAATGACGAACTGTTTGCATATTGCAGAAGCGGAGATGAATTGTTCTTGAGTAAGACAGCTTTCCGTGACTGCGGAGGATTCCGAATGGTCAATGACCTCAAGGGAGCATTGTCGTCCATCTTGTCGAAGACAGAGTTGACTTTCAACCAAGAATATGCTGTAGAGTGTTTATGGCATGAGATGAAACATGGTACGGCAAAAGGTTGGGTTGATCTGTTCTGGAGCAAGAATCAAACTTCGGCAAATGCCATGGAGACAATAAATCAATATTGTGCAAGAAGAGAATACCCTGCTTTCCTGAAAATGCTTGGTGCGAAGTCTGCTCATCTTGCAGATATTAAGTCAGGAGGATATGGCTATCGTTACTTCTTGGACAACTTCGGAAGCGTGTTGTCAAAGTATTCGATCAAAGAGGGAACAGCCTTCAATTATTTCTCTGGGATAATTCAGACCAGGCCATACGAAGATATGTATAGTGCCATTCTGGATTTCCTCAAAGCGAATACCAAAGGCCTTTCGGAAGACACATTGATTCATACGATAGATGGCATGTTCAAGTTTTCCCCAACGGACTATCTGTCTATTCTGAATGGAAAGGGATTCGCAGTCTAGAATCCGCTTACTGAGTTCAAGAAATCCATCCTCTGCTGAGGATCTAGCTTGGAAAGATAGTATTTTGCCTTCCGCTTCTGTCCTCGAATCCAAAGAAGATAGGCCACGTCTATGTATAGCGATTCCTGTGTCATCCCTTGAAGATACTCTTCCTTGCTCTGGTTGATAAGTAGCGGTGAGAATATCTGCATTAGCTCAGGTTGAGTTGGATTGAAGTCGTAGATCGATACCATGTAGCAGCTGTTTTCTCAAAGATAGTAAAAGTTAATGGAGTTACTAACATTTAGCTTATAAGTTAACAAGATTTTTGAACGCAAAAAAACTTTGTAATTTATTGAAAATAAGCGAATTAAATTTGGTAAATTCAAATAATTTGACTAGATTTGCAATACCAAATAATACCAATCACAAACGCTTAAAGAAAGTAAGTTATGAAGAAGGATGAGTATATGAACAGAGTCGCCGAAATCTTCGAAACTCTGGCATTCGCAATTCAAGATTTCAAGGATGGGAAGATAGATGACGAAGAAATGCAGTCTATCATTCGCAAAGCTTGGGATGACAAGCCGAAGGGGTGGATGCTAGTCGATATGGACTTGGCAGAAACTCTAGAACTGGATGAAGACAAGATCGGTAAGGTCATCTCGTCAAAACCGTATGACAATATAGAGTTTCAGAATGAAATGATAGACACCCTTATTGCTGAAGTCCCCTTCTGGAAAGAAGATACTACAGCTCATGGACGTCTTTCAGTTTATGGAAGTGGTTCTCTGATTCCAGCAATCATCGGAGAGGCTGAGTGGGAGTATCTTAGATAAAGCAGGAGGACAGGGTATGGAAATCGGTAAGTACATGGAAAGTCCGTTAGGTTTTGGGATTATTGTCATCACTCCAGAAGAATGGGAGAAAGCCAAGCCCCAGTTTGAGAAAGAACGCTTGAACTGGACGGACTACGATAGCAGTCTGATTGATATGCACATTGCCAACTGCGGATATGGAATCATCGACGAAGAATACATGACAGCAATAGATGATGAGTTTGTCCTTGAGGACATTTACAATATGTTGAACCACAAATAAGAGACTAGCATGAAGAACTTAAGTTGCTCGGTCAAATCAGACTTGGCGCCAATACTACAGAAAGCGCATCCGATAGCAATCATGAATTTCAACAAGGAACTTGAGAGCAAATTTGTTGAATGTCACCTGCTGTCCGGACGTAAAGCTCTCATTGTAATCTGTCATCAAAGGACGCTTCGTGTGCCCAGGAAATGCCGGGACTTGGATTCACTGAAAGAATGGGTCTTCTCTCTGGACTTTTGAGAGCAGATTGTGTTTATTTGGAAATGGCGGTTCGAAAGACCGCCATTTATTGTTCATAAGCTTGTCCCAAGCCAGTCCTCCCATACATCATACACACTCGTTTCAAATAAGCGATTCTCAGAAAGTTATCGGATGCCCCAGGTTCTGGATAGCATCCGTTTCATTTCGCAACTGTTTGACCAGTAAGGTGATAGATAAAAAATGATGTAAATTATTGAAAATAAAGTAATTAAATTTGGATAATTCAAAAATTATGACTAGCTTTACAATACCAAATAATACCAATCATTAACGCTTAAAGAGAGTAAGTTATGAAGACCATCGAAGCAATCTGCAAAGCAGCCGAGAATCGCGGCTACATCTACAAAATCGAGAGATATGGGCAAAACGGGACCATGATCAAACTCTCAAAACGTGGCCGATCCTATGAAAATCGCCAAAGAATGAAGATTGAAATCAAAGGCAAGGACAGGTTCTTGCTTTTTGACTTCGCCCAGAGAGCGATACGTCCGAATGGCCTCTATGCATTAGAAGCCGGTGTTGTCGGTTTATTCCGCTTGAACAATTTCAATGGCTCATACCTTTCTGAGCAGGAGATTGTAGATTTCATCAACGCAAACTAATAGGAGGGAAGAAGATGGGAAAGAAAATGTATGAGATAGGTCTCATGGCCCAGGCCTCCCCCGCCGAATACGATTTCGAGACGATAGATTGGGAGGACGATTACGATACAGCAGCTGAAGCCAGAAAGAGAGCCAAGGAGCTCTCCAAGAAGTGCCCTTTCAAAGATTACCACGGACGTGAGATAGCCGCTATCCAGATTACATGCCATAGCGATGAGGAGGGAATCTCCTCTTATTATCTTCACTGGAGCGAGACGTTCGTCAATGGAAGAATGGTCAGAAGAGTAAACTATTAAGCCATGAAGCAGTCAGAGTATAACCGCTACAAGGAGCTTTGCGACAACATCTTCAACGCCCTTGCCGATGCCTACGAAGATGAGCCTGGCAATCCGTATGAGTTCGCAGTCAACCCAGATACCTACGAAGTACAGGTGGTCGGCAGCTATCTCGAAGTCCCGGAAGGATGGATATACGAAAGCATCCCGGATGCAGAGTGGGAGACAATCCAGAATTGTGCGGATCAGTATTTCGACCCCAGACAGTAATAAGTTAAACCCAATAAGAAAGTAAAAGTTTATGAGCAACGTAGCCAAAGTAACATCAGTAAAGACGCACGGAATCGATGCCGTGCGAATGACGGTGGAGGCGCAGGTATCCAATGGCATAGGCATCCACCTCGTCGGTCTAGCAGATCAGGCCGTGAAGGAGTCACTGCTCCGGACGGTAACAGCTCTGCAGTCAAATGGATTCCACATCCCTGGAAAGAAGGTGGTGATTAACCTCGCGCCGGCAGACATCCGTATGGGGGCCTCGGAGTATGACCTCCCCATCGCTCTCGGTGTCATAGTCGCAAGCGGGCAGCGAGATCTGCCGGATATCGGAAAGTATGTGATAGCTGGAGAGCTCGGTCTTGACGGTTCAGTAAGGGAAGTGATGGGATGGATGCAAGCGGCGGAGCTGGCAAAAAGTCTCGGACTGGGTTGCATCCTCCCTACAGAGAGTGCGAAACTCGCGGCCCGAGCCCTCGGACGGGATGTGAACATCTACGGCGTTGACACCCTTTCTGAAACAATCGACATCCTCACGGATGGAGCGCCGGAATGGACGGCCATGGACGATTATGAAAATGACCGGAGGATGGAGGAATCCGAGGAGGAAGAGAATACATACTGGGACAGCATTAAAGGTCAGCCGGCAGCCCAGCGGGCTCTTGAGATCGCTGCCGCCGGTGGCCACCCTGTATTATTGATGGGTATTCCTGGAAGCGGTAAACTGGCTCTCGCAAAGTCGCTCCGTGAAATTCTCCCTCCGATGAGCGAGGAAGAGATGTTGGAGGTTCAGCGAATCTACTCAACGACAAAACTGAACATCGCCCCAGGTGTACGCCCTTACCGTTCCCCTCATATCAGCGCGTCGCTCACTGCGATGTTAGGTGGCGGCTCTGGAGAGCGAGTGCTCCCTGGAGAGGTCAGCCTCGCCCACAACGGAGTGTTCTGCCTGCAGGACTTCAACGAGGCTCCTAAATCCATCATGGAAGGTATGCGGGCTGTCTTGGAGGATGGCAAGGTCACTATCTCGAGGCTCCGTGACAAGGTAGAGTATCCGGCGAGGTTCCTTCCGGTGTTCACTACTTTGCCTTGCCCCTGTGGATACTATGGAGATGGAGACAGGTGTAAATGTACTGCCGGGCAGAGAGAGGCCTTCCACGCAAGGATGAACGGTCCTGTGATGGATATGATTACCATGCAGGTATTCGTCACAAATCCGAAAGCGGGCGCACCTTCTGGTCAGCCTCGTGAGCTGGTAGCAGAACGAGTGGCCAAAGCCCGCAAGATTCAGTTGGAACGGCAGGGCAAGCTGAATAACGAACTGACCGACAAGGAGCTAGGGAGTGAACGTTTTATGAGTCAAGAATGCTTAGGTTTTGTCGGACAGATCTTTGTCAGCCTCGGCCTTTCTCTCAGGTCTTACACCGGAATAGCAAGGATGGCCAGGACTATCGCCGACCTTGAAGGCTGCGAGGAGATTCTTCCTTATCACATAGCTGAGGCGGCGTCTTACCGATTCTTGGACAAACGAGATGCGTTCAATCGTATTGGAAACACAAATGATGAAAAGGAGGATTGACCATGATGAAGGCTGAAGATTTAATGATTGGGGACTGGGTGCAAATAGTTCCAGATGCACCAGTTATGCCTAACGAATATCACAGAATAGACTGGATAAGGACTGGAGAGATAGGTCTTGACAATAGAAAAATTGTCACATATCCATATATTCAGCCTATCCCTCTCACCCCGGAGATACTGGAGAAGAACGGGATGATTCTGATTTCGTATGGGGGGGATTTCTTTCCGGAAGATAAGCATTATGTGCTTGAATTATCAGTAGACGAAGGCCGTATATTCTGGACTATAAACGGACACGAGTATGACATCATGTGTCTGCGCTTTGTTCATCAACTCCAGCACGCCCTTCGGCTTTGTGGAATAGAAAAGGAGATAGAACTATGAGCAACAAGAAGATTCACATGGAGAAACCGCTGTTCTCTGTTCGTTTGTTGATAGCTGCCGCAGAGGAGCTTGATTGGAAGGTTACGTATGACGGGGAAGGGCTTGAACTTGAGAAGTACAGCTCCTTCGGGCAAGACTTCATCTGCAACATTAAAGGAGTGGATGGCGGTGTTTTGTTCCGCAACCTTGAGTCCTATATTGAATCGTATGATCCGTGCGAGGAGGCCGTGAAATGGGTTGGCGAAGATGGTCACGGTAAGAATGGCGCCCCGGACGATTTACGGGATATCATTTCCGATATGGAAGAATGCCAGAATATGATGAAAGAATTGTTAAAAAAGTGGGAGGAAACGCTATGGCCGAAAAAGAAAAGTATCTGAAAGCTAAAGTAATTAGAGAGCCTTATCGTATGGCCAATCTAAAAACCGGCGATATTGTTGAGATTATCCCTGGTATGGAAACGGACGCAGATGGCATCTGGAATGTCCCAGCTGGCAAGCTTGTCCTCTGCAAGAAAGAGGATGGAACCTTCACATACGCATCTATGCTTGATATGAAGATTGTTGATAATTCCTCAGTTGACTGGGATGCGTTCCGCAGAGAGGCGGCAAAAGACATTTTTTGTGCTATGATACATCATCGAAACAGTACAGACCCCACTGAGGTAAGTATTGCAATCGATATTGCCGATGAACTAATCAAAAAACTGAAAGAATATGAGTAAAGAGAAAATCGACGATTTGGACCTGTGGATGTTCGGTAACAACAGCGCAATCCGGAGACTCCGTAAATTGATGCCAGGATTATGAAAGATAAAATCAAGGTCGGCGATGCCGTTATCATAAAAGGCCTTAACGAGTGGCTTGAAGGTAAAGTTGGGGAAGTTGTGGCTGTTTTCCCTGATAACTGGTACAGAGTACGTATCGGAGTAATCTTTCCAGACGGAAAGTCCTACGTGTATATTATGTGGATAAATGGAGTCCACCTTGCGCTTGACAAAGAGGCGAACGAGAAACTGGCCAAGGGAGGTGGAGTGATAATCAGAAAATGACAAACCATGGCAAGCAAGAAGAAATACCTCTATGATGTGACCGTCGAAGACTACAGCATGATGGACACGTTTCACAATATACCGGCAGACACCTACCAGGAGGCTGCGGAGAAGGCAAAGAAGAAGTTCATCAAGATTTATTGGAACAAGAAGTGGCTCAAGGCCCACATGGAGTGCAAGTCAGAAAACCTGTTATAGTTATGAAAATTGACATTGTTATCCTTGACCACGAAACAGAGATGGTCACAATCGCAAAGGCAGATCCGACAGTCATCGATGAGTTCTACGGCAACAGCATCGAACGCTACATCGTAGAGTGCCTGGACTTCAAATTGAGCCAGGTATCCTGGATGTCAGGCACCGGGATCTCAGTCGAGATATTCGGTGGAATACCCAATGGTGGCCTCTCTGTCACGCAGGAAGACTACTCGGATGCGCAGGATTAACCAGAACACTGTCGGCCCGGAAATTGCAATGGATTGATAGTGAACGAATTGAAAATTATCAGCACTCGCCGAGGCGTGTCAAAGTTGACATAAAAAAAGGAGCCGGTGTAAGTCGCTGATAGAGAAGCCTTCTAGAGCTTACTTTCAGAAGGTATTATTTGGAGGGATGGTCTGCTGTGAAGCACGCCATCCTGTTTTGTTTTCCCGGTCCTGAAAGGGCGAAAGATAGGCAAAAAAATAACCGTAAAAAATTGCATAAATTATTGAAAATAAATGAGTTAAAATTTGGTAAAATCAAATAAAATGACTAGATTTGTAATACCAAATAATACATCAAACATCAAGAAAGTAAGCGAGTTATGAAGACCATCATTGCATCCCTCAAGGCCAAGATCGAGGCCGAAAAGAAAAATCTCCACAAAATCGAATCAGAGAAGGACAGAGCGTTCGACTTGTCCATGAGTCTTCTCAGAGAAGACAAGGATGAGCAAGGAGAACAGGTTTACAAGGAGTACGTCAAGAAGTACGATGAGTTCAACGAGTCCTACAACAGGCTCCGCTGCATGCGCCACGCTCTCGCATCCCTCAGAGACGCTCTCCACGAGGAATATGACCACTTCCAGCCAGAGCTTGACATTCAGAAGTAAGGAGGGCAGAGCCATGACAAAGGAAGTTTACGAAGCCCTGAAGACCAGGATTAAGGTCACGGCAAAGATGATGGATGTCTGGCACTGGGAGTTTGATAGCACCGGCCTTAATGATGGAGTGGAGGAATGTTTCAGCAAAGGCTGGATTGATTCGATGTGTCAGGATATGACGATGAAAAGGGCCAATCTCTGGAACATCGCCGAGACGGTTCATAAGTACCTCAGATGGATGACAGATGACATCCCAGACCTCGATGCTCGTCTGATAGCCAATCCCCTCAAGAAGTAAAACCAAGAAAGAAAGTAAGTATATGAAGAAGTCAATCACAATCGGGAAAATGATGTTGAAGTCAGCACTGGCTATAGCCGGATGCGTGGCGTTCTGTTACATCGTCGGGGAGCCCACTGATAAGTGGACCACTTGGGCGGCTGACACATTCGGATGGTTCTCGTTCGGATGGTTAATATTTGAGAAAGCGTTCGCCTGCTTGTCCATATATCTCATCTACAAAGTCAATGAGTGGATAGGCCCGGTCTTACAGGATGATGAGTTGTCAACTAACGATGGGGAGGAGTAGCCATGAGAATATACGAATATAAGCTTCGACAGGAGTTTGTGAAAGAGATACCAAGCATCAAGGTAATCGGTTCGGAAGATGCCTACAGATATCTGGCGGAAAACTGCTTCAACACTTCTGACGGATACAGAGAGAATGCCTACCTGCTATTCATGAACGGGGCAAATGAAATCATCGGTCATTCGCTGTTGAGCTTTGGCGGGACAAAATGCACGATTATAGACGTCAAGATAGCGGTCAAGCTGTCGATTATGAAAATGGCCTCCGCAGTGATTCTGGCGCATAACCATCCCTCCGGCAATCCGGCGCCGAGCTCATCTGACATCGAGCAGACGAGGCAACTGAAAAACGCTCTCGCATTCTTCGATATCCAGTTGCTGGACCATATCATAGTTTCAGATGACTCGTACTACAGTTTCTCAGATGAGGTAACCCATAAAGTAAGTTAGTTATGGCATCAGCAGTTTACATCATCCACTATTCCGACAAGAGTTCGGAGCATAATGAGGACTCCATCTACGGTGCCAAGACCAAGGAGGAAGCTGTAGATAGGTTCCGCAAGCGCCACCCCTCCGATGATGTCAAAATCCAAAGCGTCAAGGAGCAGGGGACGAGGACGGTCTATGACATAGTGACAGAGCGGATCGTCTCGGAACTGCGCAAGGGCATCATCCCCTGGCACAGGCCATGGCACGGTACTCAGGACGGGGCAATCTCCTACACGACAAGGAAGCCGTATTCGCTTCTCAACCAGCTTCTGCTCGGTAAGTCCGGCGAGTGGCTCACATGGAAGCAGATACAGGAGCGTGGAGGTCATGTCAAGAAAGGGGCGAAGGCCAGCATGGTCACTTTCTGGAAGGTCTATCTGAAAGGTAAGGACGGCGAGGAAATCCCTGATGACACGGAAGTCCTCGACACTGCTGACAAGCGCTTCGTCCTGCGATACTACAATGTCTATCACATAGATGATGTGGAGGGCATTGAGAGCAAGATAAAGTCAGTCACGGCTGTCCCTGACATCAAGCCCATCGACGCAGCTGACAAGGTGGCTAGGGAATACGTTAAACGCAACCCCCCTCTCTCGCTGGAGATATGCGTCAGCAACAGGGCTTTCTACTCGCCAGGACAGGATTCGGTCACGGTCCCTATGCTTTATCAGTATGAATGCCCTGAGGAGTTCTACTCAACGTTGTTCCATGAGCTGACGCACTCCACCGGGCACAAGAGCAGGTTGGACAGGCCGGAGGGCATGAAGTCCCTCTTCGGGGATGAAAACTACAGCAGGGAGGAACTGGTAGCCGAAATGGGAAGCGTGTTCATCTGCAACCATCTCGGGATAGAGACGGAGAAGTCCTTCAGGAACTCCACCGCCTATCTGCAGAACTGGCTACAAGCCCTCAGTAACGACAGCAAAATGATAGTTTACGCCGCCTCCAAGGCTGAAAAGGCGGCGAAGTATATACTTAATATAAACGAGTCGGAAGCCGGACTCGATGAGGAATAGTTATGGAACAGCTTAATAAAGTCCAGCTAAGGGGATTTGTCGGGAACGCCATCGCCAAGCATTGCGGTGATCGGAAAGTCGTAAGGTTCTCAGTCGCCACGAACTACGCATACAAAGCCAACGACGGTTCGGCTATAATAGACACCACTTGGCATCAATGCCTGGTGTGGAGCGCCCCCTCTCTCCCTGATGTCGAGACGATAGTCAAGGGAGCGGCCATAGAACTCACCGGACGCATCAGGCAAGGCAAGTATGTCAACGCCAACGGCGAGGATGTCAGGTATTACGAGATTCTTGTCAATGATTTCAAAATCATACCTGAAGAATACAGGTAGACCCACGAGGAGAAATGTTTCACTTCACGGCGCTTTTCAGCACTCTGACCGTTCTGGTCGCTACTTGATATTATTTGGTTCTTCAGCTTGCTTAAAGTGAAAGTGAAAGATTTTTCTTCCAAAGCGTTGCAAATTGCAACGCTTTTATTATATTTGCGTCGAGCTACCCGATTCGCAGGCTAAGTCTCATAAAACTTACTTCGCTGAGGCAGCCTCGTTCTGTGGTTGCCTCAGTTTTATAAAATAATTAAGAAAGTAACTTATGGAGACTCAACAAGTCCTCGAAAAGCTGAAACCGAAAGCCGCTTCGTTCGGGTTCAGTGAAGAAGAACTCAGGGAGGCCAGTGAGAGCATCGCCGGACTCCATCCAGAAGAAGCGACGGATGAGGAAGTG
>JAEEGL011408720.1_pt1 | contig 13472 bp, 10 predicted proteins | sample 9134231 | NCBI WGS metagenome assembly JAEEGL01 (sample SAMN16246548, study PRJNA631951) | gut metagenome | biome: gut microbiome; feature: rumen; material: fiber-attached | host: Bos | place: Iran: Karaj | collected 2018-10 | reverse complement strand
GGGCGCCTGTCTGATGAAAGCGGAAAGGAACATCCTTCAATATGCACTGTTCACGGAGAGAAAGAACCCAGTCATAGTCGCACGGCCTTGCCTCCGCACCCGATTCGCCGCCTACAGACACCTCTTCTATTGTTTCATTTAGGTAAGGAGTGAGGTCGATGGCGGTGATCAGCGGCGATGCAATGATGCTTTTGTGGCGGATTGGTAGTGTGAGGAAAATGGGTAGGCGGTAGTCGGCCATTGTCTGATTTTCCACGGTGCAGCCAACAAGGACGTTGGGGTAACCGTCGCCCCAGTCGTTGGGCACACATTCCATAAAACGGTCAATGCGTTTGGTGAAGAAATAGAACCAAAGATCGCTGCGCCTCTTCATCATTCGCCAACATTCAGGCCGCCAGGGGTCTGCATCGGCCAATAAAAAATCGGATGTGAAGCAGGTGAAAACCAGCTTGCCGCCATCTATTTTCCACGACTTGTCACGTCTTCGCTTTATTGGCAGGTCGAAATTGCCGGTCTTGCGGCACTCCCTGCTCGAAATCTCGCTGCCGTACATCTCATCTTGTCTATACACATAGCAGTATTTGCACCCGGGGCTGATCTTGACGCACCCGTGCCACGGGTTCCAGTCGGCATATATCTCCCAGTGCTCAGACATGATTATAATGCATAGATCGTCCTCTGAAGTTCATCAAGGAACATTGCCGCGCGGCCACCGTCCATCTGCACATGGTGGAATTGGAAAGAAATGGGCAGTGTTGTGCGGATCAGGTAATTGCGATATTTACCCCATGCAACAAATGGATTGCAGAATTCTTTTGTGTATTGGTTGACGATGCAGTCAAGTTCTGTGGCTGTCATCGCCGACGTCCCAATCACCATCGTCCCCTCCAGGTAATTACTTTTGCAGGCCGTACTTGTCGAAATTGTCAGTCTGTCGTAGTCGTTGCTGAACTGTACCAAGTCGTCCGACCACGGTATGTCGCATGAATTGATGCCCCCCTCGATATTGTCCACTATAACGTTGATCGCCAGTTGGTCAAATCTATACAACTTGCCATGCTCGGGCAGCAGGTAGAACTCCTCCATCCAGCAGGCAGCCTTGCCGATGCACCAGCATAGTAACATATTGAATTTAAGTTCTTTCTCCTTTTTGAGCGTTATGATTCGCGACACGTCGAAAGTCTTTGTAAGTGTCACCATCGGCATCGGTGACGACATCCACATCTCAAAAGCCCGTGCCCGGCTGGTCTCCTTGGGGTTGATTTCTTGTTTCATTTAAACGATTAAACTATTAAACCATTAAACAATTAAACCAATCCAGTGTTTACAACACTGCGGCAGTGTCTTTGCTCAGATTGAGCAGTCTCTGAATAGGGGAGGTGTCTCCGCACAAACGGTCGTACATCTTGTAGTTTGAAGTTTCGCATCCTTCATTTTTGATTATCGTAACATACGACATCTTCTTTGATGCTTCATAGCCGTTGCGGTACGATACTGAAAAACAGATCGAATCACCCTGTTCTCCGACAAAATAGTAAGTGGTGTTGCAGATTTGATCTCTGTTGACAAATATCTGGTCGTTCCTCAGCATCGGCTCCGATGCATTGTTCATGTTTATTTCGTAATTATACCTCTGGTAGTCATCAATGGCATGACGTGTCATTTTGTCGCTGTACTCGATATCAGTGAGTTTGTATCCCATTTGTTGAAAATCGGAAATCATCATGACTTGTGTGTCGTTAAAGGCACTTGCCATAATCCTTGGGTAGTCAGTGCAGGATGTCAGTACAAACACCGCTGCCACGAGTGGTAAACCAAAATATTTCATGATTCGAAAGTATATGATTAGTTTTTTTATAACGTCTTCACGCCAAAAATATTTTCCGAAACTAATTAAAAACTATTGACCGATGTTACAAAGCTTCGCTATATTTGACTGATTTTTAAAAGCCTCGAAGAGGCTGAATCTCAATAACACCGTACAAGCGTAGCGCAGTGCGGTGACAGAACACCCTCTCTATCAGCGTCTCGGAGAGACGCGACATGTAAACAATACGACAAAAAACAGTCATACGTTATATAATGGCGAAACTATTAAACAATTAAATCATTAATTTGGCGCCGAAAAAGAGTGTGCGTGGCAACGAGGGGCCGTAGATGTAGGCGGCGTCGCGCTCTGGTCCGATGTCAAGGTCGCGTTGGTAACTGTCAAGGATGTTCTGCACACCAAGGCTGATTTCCAGCAGTGTGCTTTCTCCGAATGGAATGTTGTAGGCAGCTTTGAGTGAAAGGTCGAAGAATGAAGGTGTGGTTACCTTATGTATATGGCCTTCCTGTGTGTGCTTGCTCTCATCTTGGGCGCACACGTGGTGGTACACCAGCATAGGGCCGGTAAAGGTGCCGGTGGCTGAAATCATCAAGTTCTTAATCGGTGTATATGTGCCGGTGAAATAGGCGTAGAGTTCTGGTGTGCGCTCCATCCGGCGTTCATACTGACCCTCGTTCCACTCTTTCCCCACACCTGTATAAAGGCTGCGCTGCCAGGTGCCGCCCAGTTGCAGGCGAATCGGATCGACGGGCGAAACGGCCATTTCTATGTTGATGCCCATCACCTTGGCACCGTCGGCATTGCGCCGCTCGTAGTGCATATATCCACTGACGGTGTCGTCAAATAATAGTTCATTGACGAAAGCATCGTTTATCCGGGTGTAGAAACCCTCGACCAATACATCGGCTTCAAGGCTGCCGATATGCAGACATATATCAGCTGAGCCGGTGAGTGTGTGGGACCGTTCCATCCGCAGATCTGAGGCGTTGGTAATCTTATACAACTCGCCGTTGACGGCGCCCACGTGCAGGTCTTCATCGTAGATTTGCGGGGCTCGGAAGCCAGAGGCATAGCCGACACGGAGGGCAAGGTGGTCGCCGGGGGCATAGCGCAGGTTGATACGCGGACTTATTATTGGCGCGACAATCATCGAGTGCTTGTCCATGCGCGCACCTGCAAGGATGCTCCATTTGCGGCTTTTCCATTCGTTTTGCACATAGGCGCTCAGAATTCCGATATCCTGGTGCAGTGTGTCTGAGCTCTCAAGTGTGTGGTCCTGCAGGCGGTCAATGGTGTGCTCGATTCCGAAGGTCAGTTCGGCAGGGAGAAACCAAAGGGTGTCGAAATGACGACTATAGAGGATTCCATAGTTACATATAAGATCCTGCGTGTATCCGTAGGCGGTACCGAACGGCTCACTGTCTTCACGTTCACCGTAATAGCTCTGACGGTCGGCATGCTGCATCGATGCAAAGAGTGAGGCGTGGCGCATACCGCTGGCTGGCAGCCAGTCCCACTTGAGGCTGGCACTGTTGATGTCGTGCTCGCCGCCTTCTGAGATATGCACCATGGGCGACGGCAGGTCGAATCGGTCGCCACCGCGACGAAAGTCATGGATGTTGTGGTATTCGAGGTTGAGCTTGCTAAAGTCGGAAGTGCGCAGATAGCCGCGGAAACCAACCATGCGGGCCTTCAGTTTCCCCACTTCCGAGTAGCCGTCGCCGTTATGGTCGTATGGGGCGCGGCTGCGGTTGTGTCCAAAGACGGCTATACCGGCACGGTGGTTGTCGTTGACCACCGAGGCGTTGAATGAATTGCTGAAATCCCAGCTCTTGCCGCCGACGAGGTGGGTGCTGTTGCCCACGCTGGCAGCGTTTCTTCGGGGTTCGCGGGTTATAACGTTGATTACGCCGGCAATGGCGTTGCTGCCGTAGAGGGCTGATCCGCCGCCGCGCAGCACTTCGATGCGGTCGATGAGGGCCGTCGGCAACTGGTCGAGCAGGTATATGCCCGCCAGTGCGCTGTTCACAGGACGGCTGTCGATGAGTATCTGCGAGTATGCCTGACCGAGCCCGTTAATGCGCACCTCGTTGGCACCGCAGTTCTGACAAGTGTTTTCCACACGTAGGCCAGTACTGAAATTAAGTGCTTGACCGAGGTTTACAGCGCTTATGTTATCCATCTGCTCGCCGTCAATGACTCCCACGGCGGTAGGGGCTTCACTGCGTGAGGTGGCATGCTGTGTTGCTGTCACCACCACTTGGCGCAGTCGTATAGTATCGCCGTGACTTTGCGCCATAGTCGCCAGCGGAAAAAGGGATATGATTACGATGATTATTTTTTTCATAATGTTTGCGTAAATTGAATAAATGTCACTAAAATGGTTTATTCGTTTAATGGTTTAATAGGAATAAAAAAACAAAATATGAAGGAATACTGCTACGTTGTGAGCTTCCTTTTAATTGAAAAGTCAAATATGAAAATATTGGTGATACCCTATAGGGCTTTTTCGTTTCATCCAATCGGCGGCGCACGCATCGATGCCACTCCGTGGTGGAACTGCAGCTCCAATGATGGTGTCGGCGTGGGGGTACATTCTATAAAGGGGAAAACTGCCACAGTCTGACTTTCGTCCTGCACAAGGTAGTTAAGGCCAAGGAATGTGCAATAAGGGCAGTCGTGGTCGTGATGATGGGCCGTTTCAAAATGTCCGACGCATCGCAGACAATCGTCGTTGGCATCAATTGTCTCATGATGCACATGAAGCGACGATAAAACCACCATTGGCAAGTAACTGGCCAATAGTATAAAAGGTGCAATATGTCGTAGAAAACGGTTCATTTTACAGGCTGCAAAAGTACGACATTTTTTGAAAACGCAGTATCACTATTATTAGCTATTATTGGTGTGGCGAAAATTCTAACTTGTCTATTGAAAAAAATATGTATCTTTGCACCGTAAAACAGATGCATAAATAAACGAATAAACAGTGAGCATTATTCTTTTTGAAAACAATGATGTACGCATTGTAGAAGACGGCGATGCACTATATCTCTATGATGGAAGCGAGGGATACCGTATCACCTCCGAATGGCATAATCCTGACACTTATCTGTGGCGCGGCGACAAAACCGCTTTGGTGGTATATCATGGTTTCACGGAAGAGGAAATACGCTTGGTGGCCAAGGAAAACCGCACCATAAGTGCTATAACTGGGAGAAAGTATGATGCCGCGGAACTTTGTCGGCTGCTGGTTTTCGGCCTAAGGGAGGGAATGGGCTCGGTGGATATTGGCTATCTTGAAAATAAAATTGCGGCAAGCAATCCGGATGAGAATACTCCTAAAAAGAAAAATATCGATTCGTGTGGATATAAACTGCATGGAACACTGCGTGAACGCATTGTGGAAATGATAAGAATGGTTGACGTCGGCAGCTATGTGGATATTGACGACACAAGGACCTTTTACAGGCAGGTTGGTGCGCCATTGTATCCCAAGGGCGAAGCTTTTATAAAGCGCTACGGCTATCTTTTCTGCTCAATGTATCCAGTGTTTGCCAACGAGGACGACGATATCGGATTCCGTTTCGATATTTTCGAGGATTGCATGGATGATGACCCTCTTAATGTACTTCGCGAGGCAGGAGGTGAAAACTCAGAAATGCTTCGGCTGGTGAAATCCGCCGCAGGTTGTGAAGTGACACCGGTGGGGCAGTACGGTTGCGGCGACTATGCCACTGTATATGTAGGTGAAAACGGGAAACTCTACGCCATTCATAAAGGCAACCCCAGAGTGGAAATATATGAAAACATCATTGATTTGATGGAAGTGGAACTGAAAGATCACATTCCAGAGGCAATGATGGACTAAGAGATTTCAAAAAAACAGGGGAACCTTTAAGACCTAACGGTTTGATGAACGTATCATATTAAATATGCGTTGAGCCCACACCTCGTCGCCCTTAATTTGGTAGCGATAATTGCCGTCGGGGTCGGCGATGAAACTGATTTTGTTGTCAAAGTTGATGCTTATGCGACCGCGGGGCGAGAGGTTGATCAAACTGTCGCCCACAATCTCCTGCAGCGGGAGCATTGGGTCCCACATATACTGGCCCGTATTACAGTTGTATTGCATATAGATTTGTTTCAGCGGATGGATGTCGGTCCAGTTGATGTCGCTGATTACCAGTTCAGGTGCATATTCCACCATATTGCCTACTGCGCTGGGTGAGATTATGACGTCAACATCGTCTGGCCACATTTGCAGCAAAGTTTTTGCTGCTTCAGGGTGCATCATTATGTTGTATCCGGCGCTTATATTCTGCTCTGAGCCTGGTTCCAGTTTGGTGGCCATGAAGTAAAGTCGTTTCACTTTGCGACGCACCAGTTCCACACCAGACAGCGACGAATACTGGTCGGCCCCTGAAGTGAGGAGATTGGCTATCGTCGAGGGAATACCCGTGAGCATTATGGTGACGCTGCCGTCGGGTGCATTGGCCAACAGGCGGCGGTAGAGGACATATCCGTCAGGGAGAGACGAGTAATCACTGTAGGTGCGGGCGAACAGCAGGTTGCCGTAATCATCGGTATCCCGCGCTATGGGTGTGTAATTGATATAACCGAAGCGCTCGTAGGTGCCGTTGCGTTCCAGTCCGATAGGCAGCGTCGGGAAGCCGTAATAGTTGTTCATCAGGTCGGCGACGGCAGCATTGGTGTCACCCATGCGGTCCACCACCACGCCTAACAGATCGCATCGTCCTTGCGAGGCATAGCGATAGAGTATTTGCATTGCAAAAAGGTCGTCGGTCGAACTGCCTATGTCGGTGTCGAGTATGATTTGCGGCACAGCTGGCTCTTGAGGCTCCAGATTCTCTTTCTGGCACGAAAACAGCAACAAGGCTGCAAACGCAATGAATATAAGGTCTTTCGTGTGTTTCATCACTACAATGATTTTGTATTTTTGGAATTGCAAAAATACAATTTTTTTTATTTATCTTGGTTGACAATCACTTTTGTGTCGCCGTTTACAATGGCCATATTGCCACCGCCATAGATATTGCCACCGATGATTGACTTGTTGAGTATCTGCACCTCGGTGTTGCCATCCACTTCGGCAGCGTTGCCGCCTCCAAAGACGTTGCCGTTAATGTTGATCCTGTGTGCCGTGGATTCCACTTTCGCTCCGGTTACCACTAACGGGTTTGCAGTCACTATTGCTCCTTCGCCCAAGCCGCCACCAAAGACATCGTAGTTTACGGTGCCTTTGAGTATGTTGACCATCGGGCTGATGCGTTTCTCGCCTGCACCGACAGTGTAGGTCGGGGTGTAGAAGGCGTTGTTGCCGGCTCCGTAAACATAATCGATTGAAAGCGAACAGACACTGTTCTCGAATACGTTGACTGTTATGGTGCCGCTTATGCTTCCGTTGATGTTGCTGCCTCCAAAAACATTGCCGATGGTGCCTCCGTGAATGTTGAGTGTCACATTGCCGTCAATTGTGGCACCTGTTCCGGAGGTACCCTTGCTTCCACCATAGACATTGTCGATGATTCCGCCCTCGACGGTCAGGCTGACATCGCCTGTAATACCAGCCAGGTTGGACCCGCCATAAAGGTCGATGATATGGGCCGGATAGTTGGCGTTGCAGGAAATTGTGGTAGATAAGCCGTTGGTGATTGGCGCCAGATTGTTGCCGCAGAAGAATTCTCTGATTTCCTCAGTACATCCGCTCGAACTGCTCAAGTTGGCCGTGGTTGTTCCGCTGACGGATCCCCTCTGGTTGCTTCCGTTGAACAGATGGTTGAACACGCCTCCGTTGATGTTTAGCTCCACGCCGCCGTCTCCGATATTGGCAGCCGTCACTTCTCCGTTGCCGCCTCCGAAAACCCAGTCGAATCGTCCGCCGTCGATAATGGTGTTTACTCCCACGGCCGCAGCTGCATTGCCACCACCAAAGATACGACGCACTGTGTTGTCGCATGAATAGACATGTACGGTGGCTTTCTTGGTGGAATTTAGATCTCCGTTCTCAGGAGCATAACTGGCCTTGTTGCCGCCACCAAAGACTTGGTCGATGGCGTAATTGGCATCGTCAACGGTGTTTGTACCGACAATCTGTGCACTTTTGTAGATGTTTACAAAGACATCGTCTTGCGGTGATCCGTTGGTGTTGTTGCAGCCGTATATGGAACTGTTTTTCAATGTGGCGTTGCCTGTATAGTTGCCAGAGCCATCATCGGCACCGATATTCACAATAACCACGCCGTTCACTTTTGCCGCAACAGCATCGATATCATTATCTACATCAGCCAAACGGCCTTGGCCGCCACCGTAGATGTTACCCTCGTATGTGCCGTCAAGAATGTTGACCGTTGTAGTGTTGCTCGCATTGGTATTGGCATTGCTCAAGGCTCCGCCGCCGTACACGTCGCCCACAATGTGCGAGTTGCCAGTAATGGTGAGCGTCACATCGCCTTTAACCTGTCCGAGAGCATGAAGATCCTCTTCCGTGTAGAGTATATGTAGTGTGTTATCCACCCAAGAATTGCCAGTCTTTTCTTCCCAAGTGTAAGTGGTTGTGGGTTTCTTTACGCCGGTACGATAGGTACCGAGGGCTGTGTAATAGTATGGTTCCACCTTAAAGCCTATAGAATCCACCTCGACGGTGGGCAGTGATGCCGAGAAACCGGCGCCATACACATTGCCGTTTACGGTGCAGCTGTCAAGGGTAGAGGTGGCAGGGCCATCGACCTTGCCGAGGCTGCCGCCGCCGTAGAAATTGCCTGTGACGGTACAGCCCGTAAGAGTTGAGGTTACTGTGTGGCAGGTGGCCAATGAGAATTTCACATATTCCACAAAAATACGGGCACAGTTATCAGCATTACCAGACATAGGCAGGAACTGGTAGTTGAACTGGGTGGAGACACCGCCATAAGAGGCGTCGTATGTCTGCTGATAGTAGTCATCCAACCAGTCATTCCAAGAACTATGGTTGCCTGCCTGAGTAGTGTTATGGGGGAAGTTCACAATATTGTTATGGTTGTACGGTGCCTGACGGCTGTAGGAGTTGCCACCGTAGCCGGCACCGAAGAAGGTGCCGAAGGTGCAATTGGTGGCTTCGGTGGTGACGGTCTTGCCAGTGCTCATATCACCAAATTTGGGACCGCCGCAGAAAAGGTCCACATGGCTGCCGACAATGGTGGTTCTGAGGTTTCCTGTCACAGGCTTTGCAGCATTGAGGCCTCCGGCGAAGAATTCATGGATATCGGCATTCTGTACCTGCCAAGTAATGTTGCCAGTATTGTCGGCGCCATTGGCTTTGCCGATGCCCTCCATGGCTGCGCCGGCCACAGTGCCGAAACGTCCGCCATTGATGTAACACTCAGCATTGTCCTCGCCGTTGTTAACGTCACCACGATAAAGACCAGTAAGGTAGAACTCGTCATAGTCACCACCAGTGACCGAAACTGGCGGATGCTTGGACTGCAATTGGTAGTCTTGATGTGTACCACGATGGAACTCCTTAAACCACACATTGCCTCCTACATGGAAATAGGTGGTCTTGTTGGCAGCTCCACCGGACTGACCGCTCACCCATTGCTCAATGACACCGCCCTGCACGATATAGGGTGCTGCGACACGGCTGCTTTTATCATACTCGAACTGCGTGACGCGGAAGAGGCTGGTATTGGTGGACTCGAACCAGAACTTGGGCTGGAAAATACCAAAGTTGTACGATCCAGTGCCACCGGTGGACTTCTGTGCCATGCCGAGGCCGGGGATGTTGATGAAGTCAACCCTCACGGGGTGAAGCTCTTTTCGACCGTCGAAGCGCAGGATATAGGAGTAGTCAGGCTCGTTGTCGCCGTCAAGGTCAATGGAGGTGACCGTATAGGGTTTGCCGTTACCCGCTTCTATGGAGTTATAGTTATGATAATTGCCCACAAGCACCACGGCATAATCATAAGGGGTGTGATTTTGCGGTTTATCCACACCCTGAAAAAGCGCCATACCCGTACCCGAACTTGCGATGGCATTGCCTATGGAGGTAAAAACCACTTGGTTATCTCCTGCAATGGAATAGCTGTTGCCGTTGGTGTATATCTGTCCGCCACCGATGTTGGATACATCGTACCCAGTCTTCATATCCGTAGAATACACTTTGTCGGCATTTTGGTCGGCCAGGTAGGCGCATTTCGCCCAGTAAGGCTCGATGGTGATGGCTGTCACTCCTTCAGGTACGTCCCAGTAGGCGCCTTGGTTGAAGATACGTCCGCTTACGGAATAGAGGTCTTTGTTGGAGCAGGTGCGGTCGGCAAAGTTGTAGGCTGGGGCGTCGGCACCCGTGGTAAAGGAACCGGTGCCGGTGGTGCTACCGTTGATTTTGACAATCTTCCAGCCGGTCACCACGCGGTTGCCAGTGTAGTTCTTGGTGCCCACGTCGTTGTAGTAGGGCAGTTGCACTTTATAATAGTTAAAGTTGTAGTGGTCGGGATCTTTGTCGGTAATGTTGAGGGTAAGTTGCGGAATGGTTATTTGGGCTTCGGTGGCCCCGGTGCCAGGGTGGTCATACACAGCGCCGTTGCCCATCTGTATGTTCACCGTCAGGGTGCCCAGCTTGCCACCCTGGTTGCGCGGCTTGCCGGTGGTTGCATTTGCGGCATCAATGTTCACCACCGATGGGTACTTGCCATGTTCCATCAGTACAGGATAGGGATGATCGCTGTCAATACTGTCGGGCAGAAGCACCCATTTCAGCATTTCAGCTTTGCTGTAGGTGCCGGTGGCCCACCAGCCTGCCAGCTCACGTTGACCATTGAGGAGGTGACGGTAGAACTCGAAGCGCTTCAGGAAACGGTCCTCAGCGCCAAGGGCACAGTTATATGTAACGCCCGTTGGCTGCACGTATGGAGCCTCAAGTCGGAAATAGTTGAAGTTACTCACTCCAGTGCTGCCTGCGTTGCTGATTATCGTGCCGTTGTACACAGGCGCTATCGACGTGCCGCCCGTGATGTCGCCGTAAAACATACAGGCAAAGACCATAGTTTTTTGGTTGTCGTTGGCGCTTGAGGTGGACACGTTGTTGTAGCCCACAATGCCGCCCACGTAGTTACCACCAGTGATGTCGGCGAATGAATAGCAATTGACCACACGAGCTGTGCCGTCGAGAAAGCCCACCAATCCACCAGTGTGGCCAGAGCCATCCACCGAGCCGGAGAGGATGCCCACATTGTAGATGCGTGCCGCGCCGTTGGCTACGCAGGCTACAGAACCTGTGTTGCCGGAGTGCCCGCTGATGGTCACACTCTCAATCACCAGATTTTTTACTGTGCCGGTGAGGGTGGTGAAGAGGGGTGCATTAAGGTTCTTGATGCGGTAGGGCATCTTTGTGGCAGGGTTGATGTTGGCCTCGAGGGTACCGCTGAAAGATGCGATGCTTGTTGTGAAGTTGCTGGCGTCAATATCCCGTGTGATGATATAATGGCCGGCAGAATTGGTGATTTCGCTAAGTGAAGAAATGTTGGTGCCGGTTTGCGCCTGCGACACAAAAGATAGCAGTATTAATGTGAAAAGAAGAGTTGTTTTATAAAATTTTTGTTTTTTATCCATCTTTTAATTTAAATATATATTTTATTATATGTTATTGATAACTTTAGATTTATATATTAATCAGTATCTACAGAATAGATTGTATGTAGTAGTATGTACAATCTGCAAAAATACACATTTATTTTTAATTGCAAGTTTTTTTCGGATTTTATTTTGATTAAACGTTGATTAAATATTAAGATAAAACGATAATTGCGTTTAATAGACTCTCAAAGTAGAATTAACAACCATTCATTTGCCTGTCGCCGATTGAAGCGGCGGATTATGTTTTATACAAGCAACGACGGTTGGCTAAATTCTGTTGTGGTAGATGAATGTTTTAGTATGCAGAAAGAATTAAACAAAATAGGTGCAATCTGGTGATTACACCTATTCGTTGGTGATTGTTATTGAAAGCCTCTGGGCCATAAACACTATTAATAATTCAGCTTTGCAGCTGTTTTTTTCATAACCCGTTCTGCCAGCCGCAAGGCGAGGATGGTAATGGGAATCGTCAGAATCAGGATTTTTTTTTCATTAATCGAAGCGAGTAGATGAACAGGAAGATTCCAAGCACAGCCATCACGGGATGGATGAGCAACTGCACGGGGTTGAATTCAGAGATCAGCTCTGTGGCGTGAAAAATGTTGAAGAGCATCATCAGCGTGGCCAGTACGAGGTTGACGACACGCATGGTCTTGCAGCTGCGATAGTTCATGCAGAGCAGGCCGCACATTGGAACGAAGAAGGCCATTCCGATCATAAACAGCAGCATGCCTGTAGGGGCTTCTCCTGTGACGTCTGGCATTGTAATGTCGACTCCCCAGAAAGCAGGAAGCATGTCGGTCAGCATGTGCATTGCAAATCCAATCATGATGATTACTCAAAGAAGGGATACTTTAGAGACTTTTGTTTCCATAATCAATATTGTTTTATTATCTCTTTTATGCTATATTTGACTGATTTTTCAAAGCCTCGAAGAGGCTTAAACAATTAAACAATTAAACGATTAAACAATTAAACGATTGAACAATTAAACAATTAAACGATTAAACAATTAAACAATTAAACAATTAAACAATTAAACGATTAAACGATTAAACAATTAAACAATTAAACTATAAGTGCAGTGACAGAACATGCTCTCTATCAGCGTCACGAAGAGACGCAACATTAAACAATTGGGCAAAAATCAGTCATACGTTAATATAAGAGCATTAATTGTTTTATTTCTTTACTGATATTACACACAACCAGTGGCGTTGTTCATCACTAATTATAGTGATGTCGCTAAAACCTGCGGCTGTAAGGTGAGTGTGAAGTTCGTTTGGTGTGTAGGTATGCATACCATCTATAATTTTTTCCCATTTCTCGTTTTTTCCTGTGAGACCATCGTCTTCATTGACAATAACAAAGCGACCATTCTCCTTAAGTGTGCGGCATACTCCACGGAAACATTCCTCGATGTCGGGCCAAAAATAGACGGTCTCGAAGGCGGTCACGAGGTCGAAAGCGCTGTCCTCGAAGGGCAGCGCAGCGGCGGTGCCTTCCAGCACTCGGCAGCGCCCCGCGGCGATGGCGGCGGCGTTTACCTCGGTGCTTTTCTTCACCGAGACGGGGGAATAGTCGATGCCCGTCACCGTCCCTTTGGGGCAGCGCTTCAGCAGTCGTGCCACATTGGCACCGCCGCCGCACCCCACATCGAGGACGTTGGCATCGTCGGTGAGCGTTACATGCGAGAGACCCCACTCCGCCAGACGGGCGTGGCCGCCGCCGTTCATGCCATTGACCATCATTCTTCCGAAGAAACCTTCGGGCTTACGTGTGTTGCTGAAAATCTTGCTTAAAATACCCATAATCATATTATTTATTTAATTATTCTCTTTGCTATCCACAATCCGCACTCGGCAGCGACGACGATGGCCACCAATGTGACGACGAGCCACAGCGTGCTCTGCAGCGGAGCCATGGCGTCGGCATAGGCCTGCCCCACCTCCTCGGCGGCACCTTGCAGGTACCACGCCTTGCGTGTCCAGAGGTAGATGATCTCGGCGAT
>JAEEGL011117241.1_pt1 | contig 13472 bp, 11 predicted proteins | sample 9134231 | NCBI WGS metagenome assembly JAEEGL01 (sample SAMN16246548, study PRJNA631951) | gut metagenome | biome: gut microbiome; feature: rumen; material: fiber-attached | host: Bos | place: Iran: Karaj | collected 2018-10 | reverse complement strand
GCATGACGGGACGCGGATATGCCGACGCTCCGGTGGTGTTTTGCGGTTATGGAATCGACAACGGCGCTTTTGACGAGTATGCCGACGTTGACGCCAAGGGCAAGGTGGTGATGGTGCTCAGCGGAGTGCCCACGTTCCTTCCACACGCCGTCACGTCGAAATACGAGCAAATACGCGACAAGGCCCGTGTCGCCAAACGTCATGGAGCCTGCGCGCTTGTGGTGATAAACATGGCGGCCAACTGCTCGCCATACGAAGTGCAGGGTGCGGTATACAGCGGAGAGTTGCCTCACGAGGCGACTTTTCCGGTGATTCAGCCCACCAAAGACTGCGGCGACCGGCTGCTCGAGGGTGAGCTGCTGACACTTGAAGAAGCTGTGCAGGGAATAAACAACGGACACAAGCCTGTGTCGTTCCATCTGCGCAAGAAATTTGAAATTGATGTCAATGCCAAATATCATCCTGCCGCACTTACGGCCAATGTCATTGGTATTTATCCCGGCGAGGATCCGAAGATGGCTGGTGAATATGTTGTTGTGGGTGCCAATCTTGACCATGTGGGTATGCAGGGCACCACGTGCCTGTTCCCCGGAGCCGACGACAACGCCTCGGGAGTGGCCGCATTGCTCGAGACAGCGCGAATGCTGAGCATGTCGGATGACCAACCGTCGAGGAGTATACTCTTTGTGCTTTTTGCCGGCGGAGAGCAGCAATGGCTCGGATCACGTATATTTGTGTCCAACTTCACACCGCTCAAGAGCATAGAGGCATATGTGGACGTATGCAAGGTGGGCAGTGGCGACAGCATTGCCGTTATGGGCAACAAGCGCTATCCGCAGCTGTGGAATGTGGCGCGCAAGGTAGACACCCTCTACTGCACGTCGGATATGCTCACAGGGCTGAAGACTTTGCCCAAGTGGAACGCGGCGGCTTTTGACATGGTGGGCATACCGTGTGTCAACATTACTGGATATAAGGGCAACCGTCATCCGCATGTCCCGAGCGATATAGTGGAGAACATAGACCGCCGTTTCATAGTCAAAGCCACGCAGCTGCTTTTCGAGACGGTGCTTGACCTGTCGTTCGGTGACTATCAAGGACGCTCGAACGACTCGAAGCGAGTCAAGTTTGAGTAAGGGGGAGTTTAACTATTCACTAAAATTACATGTTTGCACTTTTCAAGAAAGAAATATCGTCTTTTTTCTCGTCGCTGACAGGCTATCTGACAATGATAGTGTTCCTTGTGGTGACGGGTTTGATGCTGTGGGTTTTCAAGAGCGGTTTCAATCTGCTCGACTATAAGTACGCTGGTTTGGACGGCCTGTTTATGTTGGGACCGTTCTTGTTCCTGTTTCTTATCCCGGCCATAACGATGAGGATGTTCGCGGAGGAGAAGCGTACGGGCACCCTTGAGTTTCTGTTGACAAAACCTCTCTCCGAATTGACCATTGTCACAGCCAAATTCCTTGCGGGACTTACCCTCGTGGCAGTGTCGCTGATACCTACGTTGGTCTATTATTGGTCGGTGTACCGGCTCGGCGACCCTATGGGCAATATTGACACTGGCAGTGTCGTGGGCTCATACATAGGCCTTATTTTTCTCGGCGGCGCATTTGTCGCTATCGGTTTGTTCGCGTCGTCGCTGACCAATAACCAGATTGTGGCGTTCATTGTTGCCGCGCTACTTTGCGCATTCTGTTATCTTGGTTTCGACTCCCTATACCAGTTGATGCACGGCCGTTTCGCGTTGCTCCTCAAGGAACTGGGTTTGGAGGCTCACTACCAGTCGATTTCGCGCGGAGTTGTCGACACCCGTGATGTGATTTATTTTATTTCGGTGACGCTGCTCTTTCTCATGCTGACCCGCACGGTGCTGCGCTGGCGTATGACGAGTGTGCGCAAACAGAGCACATGGGGCCTTGCCGCCGTGGTTGCGGGCATAATACTTGTCAATGTCACCAGCAGCTACCTTTTCGCCCGTATTGACCTGACACAGGAAAAACGCTACACCCTCTCGAAGAGCACCAAGGAGATGCTTTCGGATTTGGACGAGCAGGTGCTGTTCAGGGTGTATCTGGAGGGTGACGACTTGCCATCGGAATACCGCCGTTTCCGCAACGAGATTAAAAACATGCTCGACCAGTTCAGGGCATACAGCCGTTATGTGGAGTACGAGTTTGTGAATCCAAATTCACTGAAGAGTGACGAGGAGAAGCAGCAGTTCTACCAGATGCTCGTCAAAAAAGGACTGACTCCGATACCGGTCACGTCGGAAGACGACGGGGTGCAGAAACAGCAGGTAGTTTATCCCTCGATGGAGGTCAGCTATATGGGCCGCGAGACGGCTCTGCAGCTGCAGTCGGCAGGTGTCAGCGGACGTTCGACCGACGAAGTGGTGGGCAGTTCGATAGAGAACCTTGAATATAATTTCGTCACCGCCATCCACCGCCTCACGCGACCTGTGAAGGCAAAAGTGGGATTCCTGCTGGGGCATGGTGAACTCGAGAAGATAGACCTTTACGACATCCAGATGTCCCTGGTGGAGGACTATACTGTAGAGAATGTGTATCTGGACCGCAATATCGACGCATTGACCGGACGTGTGCTCGAAAAAAGGGATTCGTCGGTGAGTGTGCGCAACAAGTTTGATGTGCTCGTCGTACCGAAACCCATACGCACTTTCACTGACCGCGACCTCTATGTTATTGACCAGTTCGTCATGTATGGAGGAAAGATACTGTGGCTTGTTGACGCCCTCGACGCCGACATGGACAGCCTGCAGAACAAGGCGCAGACTTTCGCCACAAGATTGCCTACCAATCTCGAGGATATGTTCTTCAACTACGGAGTGCGTGTGAATCCAGACTTGATTATGGACTATCGCTGTCGCGGAATACCCATGATGGGAACCGACAACCGCATGCAACTTGTGCCGTGGTATTATTTTCCGACGCTTGTCCCCAACTCGAAGCATCCCATTGTGCGCAATCTCGATGTTCTGAAGACAGATTTTGTCAGCAGCATTGATTTGATAAACAACGATATTGACAAGACCGTGCTGCTTACCACCTCGGACCATGTCCATATCAAGAACGCTCCTGTCAACATACAGCTCAGCGACGCGATGATAGAGGTAAACAACCAACTCTTTAACCGCAGCGCCCTTCCTGTGGCGGTGTTGCTTGAGGGACAGTTCAAGTCGCTCTACCGCGGCCGGCTGGCAAGCGCTTTTGTCGAGTTGGAGGAGATTGCCTACAAAGAGCAGTGCGACAAGCCGACACAGATGATTGTGGTGTCGGACGGCGACATGATTCGCAACGGCACGGCCATGAGCGAGCAGGGACGTTATCCGTTCCCGCTAGGATATGACCGGTATACCAATGTGGAGTTCGCCAACAAGACGTTCCTGTTGAACGCCATAAACTACCTTGCGGGGGACGAGGGCATGATCGACGCCCGTCCACGCAACATCAGCATCCGCAGGCTTGACGCCGCCAAGGTCAAAGAGCAGCGAGGCGCTTACCAGTTCGCCAACATGTTCTATCCCGTACTTTCGGTCTTGGTGCTTGCCGCGGTTGTCATGATTGTAAGAAAGAGAAAAGTGAAAAACGAGAAATGAACAAAAAGAAGAAAAACATCGTCGCTGTCTCCGTAATAGCGGCATTGGCCGTTGTGGCCGTTGTTGTTGTCCTCGTCAGAGGCAGGAACCATACTTTCAAGCAGGATTTCCAGATTGAGGCCGCCGCCGTTCCCGGACTTGTGGACAAGATATATCTCGCCGACAAGGAGAACCATCAGGTGCTTCTCACCTCGCAGGGTGACACGCTGTGGTTGGTTGACGAGAAATACGTGGCCAGCAAACCTATGGTGGACCTCCTGATAGAAACCCTCGCGGAGATGCGTATCCGCAGCCGTGTGAACAAGGCGGCCACCGAGAATGTGATAAGCCAGATTGCCGCCAAGAGCGTGAAAGTGGAGGTTTATTACAAAGATTACCGTATCAACTGGTTTGGCGGCAGATTACGTCTGTTCCCGTATCAGAAACGCGAGGTGATTTATGTCGGACACGACACACAGGATATGATGGCCACCTATATGTACCGCGAGGGAGACGACGCTCCTTATGAGATGCATATACCTGGATTCAGAGGCTGCCTGTCGCCCCGTTTTGTGACCGACCCGTATCTATGGCGCAGCCACTCTATTGTTAGTCTGCCGGTGCAGCAGATAGCGAAAGTGGAGCTTGACATACCGAACATGCCGACCGAGTCGTTCAGTTTGGAGCGTGAGGGCGACGGATTTGTCTTCAACCTCAAGGAGCCCCGTCAGCGTGTGGACGGTTTCGACACGGCGCGTGTGGCGCAGCTGCTTTCGTCGTTCGTCAATCTCAACTTCGACGAGTTCGCTGTGTCGGTTCCCAAGGCCGAGCTCGATACCACGTTTGCGGCGTCACCGCGCACGATACTCACCATCACCGACACCCGTGGCAATGTGAAACAGCTGAAAACATATGTGAAATACACCAATCCCGACGATATCCTGGCGATGCCCGACACGACCATGTACAAGATTTTTGACCTCGACCGCCTCTATGCCGTTGTCGACAACAAAGACACCGTGTTAATCCAATACTACACTTTCGACAATATCCTGCAGCCAGCGTCATTCTTCATGGGACGCAATCTGCGGATGACGTTGAAAGACTGATGTGTTGATATAATATAATTTGTAAAGGTGACACCGCTGATTCTCATCACAAACGACGATGGATATGCCTCGAAGGGCATCAACGCGCTTATCTCGATAGCCCGTGAGTTTGGCGATGTTGTTGTCGTCGCGCCGATGTCCAACTCCTCGGGTCTGGCTCATTCGCTTACCAGCAGCCGTCCGCTGAGAGTCCGCACAGTATCGGATGATGACAGCTGCAAGGTGTATGTCTGTGACGGCACTCCGGTCGATTGTGTAAAGATAGCCGAGGAGCATTTCTGTCCGCGCAAGCCCGACTTGCTTTTATCGGGCATCAACCATGGAAGCAACGCTTCTATCAACATCCTTTATTCAGGCACTATGGGAGCGGTACTCGAGGCGACAGTGATGGGCATTCCGTCGATAGGGTTTTCTTTGCTCGACCACAGTCCGGACGCCGATTTCGAGCCCTCTCTTCCTATTGTCCGCAAGATAGTGGGCGGCGTCATTGAAAAAGGCTTGCCGCCTGGAGTGGCGCTTAATGTCAACATACCAGTCACTGCAGATGGAGTTATCAAAGGCATAAAGGTCTGTCGCCAGTCGAGCGCGCGTTGGATGGACAGCTATGAGAGACGTGTCGACCCTCACGGAAGACCGTATTATTGGTTGACCGGCCGTTTCGACTGTGACGACAACGGCGAGGGTACAGACCAGTGGGCGCTGGAGAACGGCTATGTGTCGGTGGTGCCGACAACGACCGACTTCACGGCCTATGAATGGTTGAATTTCAAAATAGACTAAGGATGTTAAAGAAAGACAATATAGCGACAGGTGTTGTTGTCGCCCTGGGTTCCGAGATTCTGTCGGGCGCGATTCTTTGGATAGTGCTTGCTGTTATTGGAGAGCCGTTTGAAGATCATTTGAAGTTGCTCGGCGTATGTTTTGTGGCGCCGATACTGCTGTTAAGATACTACTCGAAGAGCAAAGAGTGCCCGATGGTGACAAAAACCATCATTGTCGTGCTTTTTGTGACTTTTATCGCTTATATGTTCGCCGTTAAACCATATTTGTCATGAAGTATTATGTCATTGCGGGCGAGGCTTCTGGCGACCTTCATGGGGCCAATCTGCTTACGGAGTTGCTGAAGAGGGACTCCGACGCGCGGATACGTTTCTGGGGAGGGGACCGGATGGCCGAGGTGGCGGCGAGGAGCGGCAAAGGAGACGACATAGTCCAGGTGCGCCACATACGCGATTTGGCATATATGGGTTTTGTCGAGGTAGTCTCGCATATTGGCACAGTGCTGGGCAATATCAGGTTATGCAAACAGGATATTGTAAAGTTCAATCCCGATGTGGCGATTTATATTGACTACCCTGGTTTCAACCTCAAGATTGCCGAGTTTGCCCATAAAAAGGGTATAAAGAACCTCCATTACATATCTCCCCAGGTGTGGGCATGGAAGAAGGGGCGACTGGTTCCGATGCGTAAGAACCTCGACCGACTGTGCTATATCCTCCCGATGGAGAGGGATTTCTATGCCGAGAACTACATGCCCCAGGCTGTCTATGTAGGACATCCGCTCCTGGACGAGGTGGCGCGCTATCGTGAAGGAAAAGACAGTGTGCGGATTGGCGGCGATAGTGAGCGCAAGATTATAGCCTTACTGCCTGGAAGCCGCAAGCAGGAGCTGCGCAGAATGCTGCCCATGATGGTGGAGCTGGCGAAGAGACATGCTGAATACAGGTTCGTTGTGGCTGGGATGAAGCTGATAGGTAAGGACTTTTACGAGGGTTTGATTCCGAAAGAGAGCAAGAATATAGAGGTTTTGTTCGACAGGACCTACGATCTGCTCTCCGAGGCCCACGCCGCAGTGGTGTGTTCCGGCACCGCCACCCTGGAGACAGCCCTCTTCGGAGTGCCGCAGGTGGTGTGCTACCGGTGCAACCCGTTGTCGGCGGCGATAGTGAAGCGCTTTATCGACTCGAAACTTAAATATATATCGCTTGTCAACCTCATTGCCGACAGGAGGGTCGTGTGCGAGCTGATTCAGGACGATCTGACATCCGGCAGGCTGGAGACGGAATTTGAGTCAATAACCGTCAATGACGACGCCCGAGACAAGATGAAACAAGAGTATGACGAGGTGGCGGCGTTGCTTGGAGGCGCCGGGGCGTCGGGAAGGACGGCGGACGAGGCGATAGAGTTGACAAAGTGAAAGATTGCGAAACATGAAAAGAACATTAATATATATAGTCCTGTCGTTGTCGTTCTTGTCGGCGCAAGCCGAGAAGGTAAAGGTCAGGCTATTCTCGAACAACAAGATAGAGGCGATATATGTGTCGTTCGACCTGGGGTTGTACGACCTCTACGCCAACGACACCTTGCTTCTCGAGCCGGATTTGGGCGAGGGTATGACGGTTGAGATAAAGCCGGCGGCGGGAGGAGTGTCGGTATCGGTGAATGGATACGAATACGGCAACTATCGCAATGTCGCGTTGAGGGCTACCGACACGGCGTGTATCATGTGTTTGAACCCCAAAGGAGTGAAACAGCGCACCTACGAGGGCGACCTCATAGTGTCGGCTTTTGACAAGGCGAATCTCAAGGTCATCAATAACGTGGAGTTTGAGACGTATCTCGCCGGTGTTGTCCAGTCGGAGATTTACGGCCAGCAAAGTGATATTTTCCGCATACAGGCAACGATTTCGCGTACATGGGCTATGCGCAACATGAACAAACACAAGGCCGACGGCTATAATTTCTGCGACTATGTTCATTGCCAGGCATACCAAAACAGGTGCGTGCGTCCCGACATCATGCTTGGAACCATGCAGTCGAGCGGAGAGACTATTGTGGACAGCGAGGGCAAATTGATAGACACGCCGTTTCATTCAAACTCTGGCGGCCAGACCGCCAATTCGGAGGATGTGTGGCGCGCCGCGCTGCCTTATCTGCGCTCGGTGCAGGACACATTCTCGTTCCGTATGCGACAGTCGGACTGGACCAAGGTTATCCCGCGCGAGAAGTGGATCAACTATTTCGCCAAAACCCATAAACTCAACGTTCAGGACCCAGAGGTGCTAAACACCTTGCTGACTTTCGAGCAGAAGGAGCGCAAGGCGAAGATTCTTGGTGTGCAGCTGACCCGTGTGCGCACGGATTTCGGATTGAAATCCACGTTCTTTACTGTTACCACAGATCCCAAGACAGGCGACGTGGTGCTAATTGGGCATGGATACGGACACGGAGTCGGGCTTAGCCAGGAGGGTACCATCCGTATGGTTGGACTCGGTATATCGTACGACTCGATAATCAGACACTATTACACCGGCGCCTCCATACATAAAGACGAGAGGGTTTCGGAACAGTATGTGGCCAATTTTGTCACCGAGATTACAAAAATAATAGAGGACGACAAAGCGAATCCGGGCAAGAAAAAGTCGAAGAAAGACGACTGGCTGGGCAAGTTGTTCAGGGTGCGGGACCGCATGGACCGTGAAGAAGAGTTCGATCCCTCCAAGCAGGAGATTGAATGGAAAATCGAATGGTAAAATTTTCACATTTTTTACGAATTGCCAGTATAATATTTTACACATTTATAAGTTATTTGTTAACTTTAACTATAACCTTAACTTTAACTTCAGAATGATTTTGTCTCTCACCATTTAATTTTTAAACCTTAACTTTAACGTTAACTTTAACTTCAGATACGGGTTTTGACGAAAACGATAACGAAAACGAAGATATAGAAAGATTTTAAAAAAGATTTTTGAAAGATTTTGAGGACGAAGTCCGACCAAAAACAAAGGTCGCTACGCTCAAAATCATCAAAAAATCTAATCGAAAATCAAAAAAAATAAATGAAATTATTGAAAGATTTTAAGCAAAGCGCCCAAAGTCTTTCTGCCTGCTCCGCAGGCCTGCGTGGTATGCCTGCGAGCACCATTGAATTAAAAAAAATAAAGCGAGTCACCGAAGTGGAGCAAACCTTTAACCTTTAACCTTTAAACTATTATCTATTATCTATAAACAAAACAAAACGGGGCGGCCACGCACAAGGCCCCTCTACGCCTTTCCAAAGCTCCACTGGAGCTTCGGATCCTACAGGCTCTTGTACTCTTTACTCTTTAACCTTTAACCTTTAAACTTTACAAATTATATAGATGAAAAAAGTTTTATTATTACTTTTTGTTTCAGTGTTTTTAGTGTCGGGTTTGAACGCGCAGGTGAATTGGAAGACCATTGAGCAGGCGGCCGAGACAGATTTCAAGTCGAACAAGAAAATGGTTTTTGTCGATTTCTCCACTTCATGGTGCGGATGGTGCAAGAAGATGGACAGAGAGACTTTCAGCGACCCTGTTGTCGCCGCGATATTGAACAAATACTATATCCCTGTTCATTTTGACGCCGAGGGGACTTCGACTTTCACCTGGAACGGCACAAAATACAGCAACACACAGACTCCGGGACAGAAAGCGCAGACTCATCCTTTCACACGCGCCATCCTTGGTCAGAAAATAGGGTATCCCTCGTTCGCGCTGTTTAATAAAAAGGGCGGTCTGACTCAGATTCTGCAGGGCTACCAGAACGCGTACGATTTCTCGATGACACTTTGGTATTTCTGCTCGGGTGACAGTCAGAAGTACACGTTTGACGAATACCAGAAAATCTTCCAGGAGGAAATCAAGCCTGACATGATGAAGAAGCTCGGTCTGGACAAGTAGGACCTTGCTTTACTATTCGATACGCACCCTCGGGTCGAGAATTCCGTAGAGGATGTCGACAATGATGTTGATGACGACCAGGAGGATGCAGATGAACAGGATAGACCCCATGACTACGGGGAAGTCGTATTTCTCGAGCCCGTCGACGATGACGACTCCCATCCCTTTCCAGTCAAACACATATTCCACAAAAACAGCCCCCGCCAGTAGTCCCGCCAGCCATCCAGAGGCGGACGTGACGACGGGGTTCATTGCGTTGCGGAGAGCGTGATGGAATATCACTCTGCGTCGGGACATGCCCTTGGCGCGCGCGGTACGTATGTAGTCTTGGGAGAGGGCTTCGATCATGGAGCTTTTTGTCAGTTCGACCAGCACGGCGAGTGGACGGATTCCTAGTGTCAATGCCGGTAATATGAGGTTGCGCAGGTTTATATACTCGCCGCATCCGTAGTCGTCGACGGAATAAAGGTTGCCGAACATGTTGAGGTGTGTCCAGTCGGCGAGGATATAGGCGAAGAACCATGCGATCAGTATTGCCGCGAAAAACGACGGCAGCGACATGCCCAGAGTGGACAGGAAGAGGGTCAGCCGGTCGATCCACGACCCTTTGTGCAGTGCGGAGAGGGTGCCGAGCAGGATGCCCACGACGATAGCGAATGCCATTGCCGTCAGTGCCAGTATGGCGGTTTGTGGGAATGCCGACAGGATTACGTCCGATACTTTTCGTTTGCTTTGATACGAGCGGCGCAGATAGGGGGCTTTCAATACCACGCTGGTGCTGCCGATGCTAATCAGTTTGGTGCAGGGGGCATATTTGTCGGGGTCGAGATACCAATGGCTCTGCTGGTCTTTGTTGTTGTGCAGCGAGATGGGGAAGAGGTCGTTCAGGTAACTGATGTATTGAACGCCCAAGGGCTTGTCGCGTCCCAGGTCGCGGTTGATTATTTCGATGCTTTCCGCGTCGGCCCGCTGTCCCAGCATCATACGCGCGGGGTCGCCGGGCAGCACGTTGAACAGGAAAAAGACCAGTGTCACCACGCCCAAAATGACGAGGAGTCCATACATCAGCCGTTTTCCAATATATCGAAGCAAGGGTTTTTAGGTTAAATGGTGAATTGTGAATGGACGAATGGTGAATGGATTTTTTCCGTTTTTCGTCTATGGTTTCGTCTTTGTTTTTGTTAAAATCTAATCTCGGAGGCCGTGGACTACGGATTTTTTGGCCACAAAATCTTTCAGATAGAAGGGCTCGAAATAGGCCACATCCTCGAAGTCGCCGTTGTCCATTTTCTGTATGGCTATCGAGGCCATGCCTGCCGCCGATATAGCGAACGAGGTGTCGTAACGGGCGTTGGTGTGGACTGATAGTATGTCGTGGGTCTTCGCGGCGCCGTCGCCGATGAAGGTGACGACGTTGTTGTCGAGCCATTTGTCGTATATGCCGTTCTCGATAACATCCGCCGAGGTCTCTTTCTCGATACCGTCGCGACTGAATATTGCCGTGTAGCACTCCATGCGGCGTGCGTCGATCATGGGGCAGACCAGCCCGTTGTATTCAGGATGCAGCGAATAGTAGTACATAGCCATGTTTTGCAGCGTGGGGACGGCGAGCAGCGGTATGTCGAGCGCGTAGCAGAGTCCTTTGGCGCTGCTTACGCCTATGCGCAGCCCGGTGTACGAGCCTGGTCCCGACGAGACGCACACAGCGTTGAGGTCGGCGGGTTTGACGCCGTGGTTGGTCAGCAAGTCGTTGATGAAAACAGCGAGTTGTGAGGAGTGGGCGTTGGGTTGGTCGCTTTTTTTCTCGGCGATAATGTCGCCGTCGCGCATCAACGCGGCGGAGCATATTTGAGTGGCTGTTTCAAGTAACAGTATTGTTCTCATGGTTTAACGCATGTCGATGATGTCCGTCTTGGGGTTGCTCGAGGCGGGGAAGGTGAAGTCGCTGTCGGTCGACTTGACGTTGTTTTTGAAGTTGCTTATCTGGTATTCGGCGCTGCTCGAGTCGTAGTTGTGCATCTCCATCCGTTTCAGTATTCCTGTTGTGGAGTTTATGTAGAGGCGTATCTTGTAATAGCTTTTCCCTTTCTTGGGAGTCATGTCGATTATCGCGTTGCCGTTCTCTTCCTGCCGTATAAACTTGGCTGTGAAGTTTTTCTCGTGGTTGGAGATGATCGCCGCCGGGTTGAGCAGGTCGTCTTCGGCGGCGCTGATGTTGTTCACCACCACTTCGTTGGCCTCCTTGTTCCAGTGCCAGGTGGCTTTTCCGTCGCAATAGATAATATTGTCGCCGAAAGTGACGCGGTAGCGTCCTTTGTTGTATAGCACCTCGGCGCTGGCTTTCGCCGTAGTCTTCTTCTCGGAGTTTTTGTTGGTCATGGTGACGGTGAACGATACCGTTCCCGAGTTGATTTTCTGCTCGGCCTTCTTGAGTATCTTCTGCGCGTTCTGGTCCACGTGGCCTTTGTCGGTGTGGGTGATTTGTGCCGACAGGGGAGCGATACAGCAAAGAAGGAATATGATAAGTGCTGATTTTCTCATCTTCTCTTTTTTTTGGCATTTAACGCATAAAAAAAGGAAATATTGTGTTGTGAGGCGTCGTTATAGGCTGCGGAGCCATTTGATCTCGTCGGCCCAGCGTGTCGGGTCGGGGGTCTCGAGGATGATGGGCATGTTGTCGAAACGCTCGTCGTGCATGAATCTGCCGAAAAACTCCTTGCCGAGGAAACCCTCGCCCAGCACCTCGTGGCGGTCCACATGCGAGCCGGCGCCTTTTTTGCTGTCGTTGAGGTGGATGGCGCGGAGATATTTGAAGCCTATGAGGCGCTCGAACTCCTCGAGGCAGAACATGTAGCCCATCTCGGTCGACAGGTCGTATCCGGCGGCGAGGGTGTGGCAGGTGTCTATGCAGACCCCCACGCGGCTCTTGTCGTCTATGCCGTCAATGATGCGGGCTATGTGCTCGAATTTCCAACCGAGGTTGGTGCCCTGTCCGGCGGTGTTTTCAATGACCGCCGTCACCCCTTCGGTCATGGAGAGCGCCAGGTTCACCTCGCGCGCTATCTGGTCGAGGCATTCCTCCTCGCTGATTTTGTTGAGGTGGCTGCCGGGGTGGAAGTTCATCAGTTTCAGTCCCAGCTGCTGCGCGCGTCGCATTTCGTCGAGGAATGCCGCGCGGCTTTTCTGCAGGGTCTCCTCGTCGGGCGAGCCGAGGTTGATAAGGTAGCTGTCGTGAGGCAGCACCATCTCGGGTTTGAAACCGCGCTCCGGGAGCAGAGCCTTGAATCCGTCAATCTCCATTTGCGCCAGCGGCTTGCTGATCCAGCTGCGTTGGTTGCGGGTAAAGAGGGCGAAGGCGTTGGCTCCGATGGCCTCCGCGTTCAGTATGGCGTTTCCTACGCCACCCGAAGCACTAACGTGAGCACCGATGTATTTAGTCATAAGGGTTAAAGGGTTTTAGGGTTAAAAGGTTTTAAGGTTATAGGGTTATAGGGTTTTGTTGTTGGTTATTTGTTCTTCGTTTTGAGCGTATTAGTATGGCGAGTAGGGCAATGGCTCCGATAGCGGCGGCAATCCATATCCACAGATGTTTGTTATGCTTGTGTGCATCGGACTCTGCAAAGGGGTCTGCAGCACTGAGGTATTTGCCATCAGCAATAAGTTGCAGGGCGTATTCGAGCATCACGTCGGTCTCGCCGTCGTCGCCCATTAGCAGTTCTCTGTAGGTCAGAGGCACATTATAGTCTGGCAACAGACCGCGCCCCCAAGGTGTGCGGGCGCATACGGTGGTGTCGAACACTACCTTTACCATCGGTATGGCTATTACTCGCATCAGGTTGGGAAGCATTATATGGGCACTTTCATAGGCATTGATGAAGTGGTATGCAGAGCCTGTCTCACGGCCAACGCTGACACCGCGGCGGTTGCGTACCAGAACGGCAGGGAAGATGGTGGCACACGACAACGAGCGGCCGTTGGTGAGCACATATACGCGGCCCTTGTATTGGTGGGCGCTGTCGGGCATAATGCAGGATGTCGTTTCAGCAGTGTCGAAACAAT
>JAEEGL010042454.1_pt1 | contig 13472 bp, 3 predicted proteins | sample 9134231 | NCBI WGS metagenome assembly JAEEGL01 (sample SAMN16246548, study PRJNA631951) | gut metagenome | biome: gut microbiome; feature: rumen; material: fiber-attached | host: Bos | place: Iran: Karaj | collected 2018-10 | reverse complement strand
CAAACTATACAGCATATAGTGGAAGCTTTGAAACAACCATTGCACAAAAAGCAGTAGTAATAAATGTTGAAAATCAAACAACAGAATATCCAAATGTTAAGACTTATACATTTACATCAGATGGTGATGGAACATTTAGTGTAACATCTAGTGATCCAACAATAGCAACAGCAACAATAAGTGGAAAGACAATTACAATTACACCACAAAAAGCTGATACAACTCCTATAACAATTACAGTAACGCATACAGCAGCTCCTAATGGAAATATTTTATCAGGAAGCAAAGACTTTACATTTACAATAACAGATGAATCAGCCCCACAAGTCACAATTACAGCTGTTGACTATAATACATTTAGCTGGACAGCAACAGATAGTGCAGCAGTAACAGGATATGCAATAACTACAACAAATGCACAACCTACAACATGGATTGATGTAAATGATACAACTATAACAAATACTTATGACATAGATGGAGATACAGCTCAAACATATTATGTATGGGCAAAAGATGCAGAAGGAAATGTTGGAAGTCAGACTATAACATCATATAAATTAACCAAGACACAAGGAACAGGAACTACACTTACATTAAAAGAGAATGATGAAAGTGGAGCAGTATTAAATACGACCTGCGTATTACCAGAAACTAAAGTGTATGTTGATGGAGAGCTTGCAACAGGATATCATGAATTAATCTTAAAGAATAACGGAACAGCAATTACTGATGGAAGTGTTCAAACAATTGACGATACAACATCAATAACATCTGAAGCAACTATAAATACTTATACAATTATCTACAATGCAAATGGTGGAACTGGTGATATGGCTAATATACCAATGGTTTATGGTACAGCTAAGAACTTATCTGAAAATGAGTTCTTAAGAACTGGCTATGAATTTGTTGGTTGGTCAGAAGATCAAAATGCTACAACTGCAACATATGAAGATAAAGAGAGTGTAAATAACTTAACAACAGTTAATGAAGGAACAGTTATCTTATATGCTATTTGGGATGCAAACGATATTAGTTTAGCTGATCAATCAAAAGAATTAACATTTAGCACATCAGAACAAACCTTTAATATAAACGGAGCTATAAATGGAACAGGCTATTACACATATAGTGAAATTAGTGAAAAGAATAGCGCAGATGTTGATACATCATACATAACAATTAGCGGAACTACTATAACAGTTATGGCAAATACCCCTGCTGGAACTTACACTTATGAAATTAGAGCAACAGATAATGGCTCTGGTAAGACTGATGATGCAACAATAACAATTACAATTAATACTGCATCAATTGCAATTGAAGGAATTGATGATAGCACATTAAATAAAGTAGTTGACTATACAGGAAGTGAGATTTCACCAAATATTGTAACGGTAACAACACCTACAAGTGGTGCAACTGTTAAATATGGAACAGAAGCAGGAACTTATAACTTAGATGCTCCTCAAAAATATGTAAATGCAGGAACATATACAATTTATTATCAAGTTACAGCAGATAATTACACAACAAAGACTGGAAGCTACACATTAACAATTAATAAAGTTGAACCAACACATGTAGTAAGTGGTAATAACTTAACTTATAATACAGAAGCTCAAACTCTAGGAACAGTTACAACAAATGGTGGAGAGGTAACATATAGTAAAACTCAAGACGGAACTTATACTAGTGAGTGTCCAAAAGAAACAAATGCTGGAACTTACACGACTTATTATAAGATTGCAGAAAGTGCAAACTATACTGAATATAGCGGCTCATTTGAAACTGTTATAGCTCAAAAGGCAGTAGTAATAAATGCTGAAAATCAATCAACAGAATATCCATTAGAAAAAGTTTATACATTCACATCAGATGGTGATGGCACATTTAGAGTAACTTCAAGTGATCCAACAATAGCAACAGCAACAATAAGTGGCAAGACAATAACTATAACTCCTCAAAAAGCGGATACGACACCAATAACAATCACAATTACACATACAGCAAAAGATGGAGGAAACATCTTATCAGGAAGCAAAGACTTCATATTTACAATAGTTGATTCATCAGCACCACAAGTTTCAATAACTGCATCTGATTACAATACATTTAGCTGGACAGCAACAGATAGCGCAGCTGTAACTGGCTATGCTATAACTACAACAAATGCACAGCCTACTGATTGGACTGATGCAAATGATACATCAATAACTGACACATTTGATATAGACGGAGATACTGCTCAAACATATTATGTATGGGCAAAAGATGCTGAAGGAAATGTTGGAAGTCAAACAATAACTTCATATAAATTAACCAAGACACAAGGAACAGGAACTACACTTACATTAAAAGAGAATGATGAAAGTGGAGCTGTATTAAGTACAACTTGTGTATTACCGGGAACTAAAGTATATGTTGATGGAGAATTAGAGACTGGCTACCACAACTTAATCTTAAAGAATAATGGTTCAACAATTTCTGATGAAAGCACTCTAATAATAGATGACACAACAACAATTACATCTGAAGCAACAATAAATACTTATACAATTATTTATAATGCAAATGGTGGAACTGGTGATATGTCAAATACTGATATGACTTATGGAACTGCTAAGAACTTGTCAGAAAATACATTTACTAGAACCGGATATCACTTCTTAGGCTGGTCAGAAGATGAGAATGCAACTTCTGAAACATATGAAGATAAAGAAAGTGTTAACAATTTAACAACAGTTAATGAGGGAACAGTTATCTTATATGCAGTTTGGGAAGCAAACGATATTAGTTTAGCTGATCAATCAAAAGAATTAACATTTAGCACATCTACTCAAAGCTTTACAATAGAAGGAGCAACAAACGGAACAGGTTCTTACACATATACTGAAATTAGTGAGAAGAATGTCTCAGGAGATGACACATCTTTTATAACAATCAGCGGCACAACAATTATAGTTGCAGCTAACACGCCTGCCGGAACATACACTTATGTAATAAAAGCAACTGACAATGGTTCGGGAGAGACCGATGAAGCAACAATAACAATAACGATAAATACTGCAGCAATTGCAATTGAAGGAATTGAGGATAGTGCATTAAATAAGGTTGTTGACTACACAGGAAGTGAGATTTCACCAAATGTTGTAACAGTAACAACTCCTATGACTGGAGCAACAGTTAAATATGGAACAGAAGCAGGAATATATGAATTAGATGCACCTCAAAAATATGTAAATGCTGGAACATACACAATTTATTATCAAATAACAGCCGAAAACTATACATCAAAGACTGGTAACTACACATTAACAATTAACAAGATTAACCCAACAATAACAGTTGCTAATCAAGAAACAGACTTCCCTAATGTTAAAGAATACACATTTGAAACAACTGGAGATGGAACATTAAGTGTATCAAGTAGTGATACGACAGTTGGAACAGTTTCAATAGATGGCAAGAAGTTGACATTAACACCACTAAAGACTGGAACAACAATAATCACTATAACTCAAGCAGAAGGCACAAATTACTTAGCTGGAAGTGCAACATTTGAATTTACTGTAAATGCTGGAACAATGACAATAGAAGGAATAGAAGATAGTGCGTTAAATAAAACTGTGGACTACACAGGCAGTGAAATTTCACCAAATGTTGTAACAGTAACAGCACCAACAACTGGAGCAACTGTAAAATATGGAACAGAAGCAGGAACTTATAACTTAGATACACCTCAAAAATATGTAAATGCAGGAACATACACAATTTATTATCAAATAACAGCTGAAAATTACACACCAAAGACCGGAAGCTACACATTAACAATTAACAAAATAACACCAACAGTTAATATCTCAAATGATAATCTAACATATAATGGAGAAGCTCAGACCTTGGGCTCAGTTACAACTAATGGCGGAGCTGTAACATATAGTAAAACTCAAGATGGAACTTATGATAGCGAGTGTCCAAGCGAGACAAATGCCGGAACTTATACGACGTATTATAATATTGAAGAGAGCACAAACTATTTAGGGTTAAGCGGAAACTTTAATACAACAATTAATAAAAAAGCAGTTACGATAAATGTTGCAAATCAGACGACTGAATATCCAATAGTAAAAACTTACACATTTGAGTCAGATGGTGATGGCACATTTAGTGCAATATCAAGTGATCCAAGCATCGCAACAGTAACAATTGAGGGCAAGACCTTAACAATTACACCTGTTAGTCCTAACACAACTCCAATTACGATAACTGTTTCACATACTGCAAAAGATGATGGAAACTTCTTGTCAGGAAATAAATCATTCACATTTACAATTGTTGATTCAGAGGCACCAAGTGTTTCTATAGATGTAATTGATTACAACACATTTAGATGGACAGCTACAGATAGTGCCGCTGTAACGGGATATGCATTCACAACAACAAATGAAGAACCAACAACATGGACATATGCTGATAATCAAACAGTAAGTAACATATTTGATATAGATGGAGAAACTGCTCAAACATATTATGTATGGGCAAAAGACGCTGAGAACAACATAGGAGTTCAGACAATAACTTCATATAAATTAACAAAGACAGTTGGAACGGGAGCTACACTAACATTAAAAGAAAATGATGCTAGTGGAGCTGCTCTAGATACAACATGCGTGTTGCCTGGAACCAAGATATTTGTTGATGGAGAGCTTGCGACTGGATATCATAACTTAGTATTAAAGAGCAATGGCTCAGTAATAACAGATGAAAGCATTCAAACAATCAGTGATAATGTGACAATAACAGCTGAAGCTACAATAAATACATATACCATCACATATAATGCTAATGGTGGAACAGGCACCATGGCAAATACAGATATGACTTATGACATTGAAAAGAATTTGGCTGAAAATGAATTTACAAGAACAGGATATCATTTCATTGGTTGGTCAGAAGACCAAGATGCAACAACTGCAACATATGAAGATAAAGAAAGTGTTAACAACTTGACTGCTGTTAATGAAGCAACTATTACACTATATGCAATTTGGGAAGCAAATGATATTTCATTAGCTGATCAAACTAAAGAATTATCATTTAACTTAAATGCTCAAGACTTTACAATAGATGGTGCAACAAATGGAACAGGCTCATACACATATAGTGGAGAGACATCAACATTCTTTACAATTAATGAAACAACTATTACGGTTGCTGCTAATACACCTGCAGGAACACATACATTTACAGTAACAGTAACTGACAATAATACAGGAAAAACAGATAATGCTACAATAACCATCAAGATTAATAAGATTGAACCAACACATGTTGTATCAATTCCTGAATTAACTTATAATGCCGAAGCTCAGACATTAGGCTCAGTAACAACAAATGGCGGAGAAGTAACATATAGCTTGACAGAAGACGGAACATATGAAACTACACCTCCAAGTATGACAAATGCTGGAACGTATAAGGTTTATTATAAGATTGCTGAGAGCACAAATTACACAGCTTATAGCGGAAACTTTGAAACAACAATAGCTCAAAAAGCAGTAGTAATAAATGTAGAAAATCAAACTACAGAATATCCATTAGAGAAAGTTTATACATTCACATCAGATGGTGATGGAACATTTAGTGTAACATCAAGTGATCCAACAATTGCAACAGTAAATATTGAAGGCAAGACTATAACGATAACACCTCAAAAAGCAGATACAACACCAATAACAATTACAGTTACACATACTGCAAAAGATGGAGGAAACATCTTATCAGGAAGCAAAGATTTCATATTTACAATAGTTGATTCATCAGCACCACAAGTTACAATAAATGCAACTGATTACAATACATTCACATGGACAGCAACTGATAGTGCAGCTGTAACAGGATATGCGATAACAACAACTAATAGCCAACCAACAACTTGGACTGATGCAGATGATACAACAATTACACATACATTTGACATAGATGGAGATATAGCTCAAACATATTATGTATGGGCTAAAGACGCAGAAGATAATGTCGGAGTTCAATTAATAACTTCATATAAATTGACTAAGGCTCAAGGAATAGGAACTACACTTACATTAAGAGAAAATGATGAAAGTGGAGATGTGTTAGATACGACCTGCGTACTAACCGGAACTAAGATATTTGTTGATAGTGAGATGAAAACTGGCTATCATGACATGGTAATAAAGAATAATGGCTCAAGTATAACAGATGAAAGCGTTCAAACAATTAATGATGCTACAACAATAAGCTCAGAAGCTACCATAAATACATATACAATTTCATATAATGCAAATGGCGGAAACGGAACCATGGCTAATACTGATATGACTTATGGAACCGCTAAGAAACTATTAGATAATGAGTTTGAAAGAATTGGCTACACATTCTTAGGCTGGTCAGAAGACGAAGATGCTACAGTTGCAACATATGAAAACAAAGAAAATGTTAATAATTTAACAACTGTTAACGAAGGAACGGTTACATTATATGCGGTTTGGGAAGCAAATGAGATTAGCTTAGGCAATCAATCTAAAGCATTTGTATTTAGCACATCTGAGCAGACATTTAATATAACAGGCGCAACAAATGGAACAGGTGATTATACATATAGCGAAGTAAGCGAAAAAGTGGGAACAACTGAAACAAGTCATATAACAATTTCAGGTGATGGAACTGTGACAATAGAAGGCTCAACACCAGTTGGAATTTACAATTATGTGGTTAAAGCTGTTGATAATAATTCTGGCAAAGAAACAACTGCAACAATAACAATTACTATTACTGAGGCAGGAATTACTATTGAGGGAATAGATGATGAAACATTAAACAAAGTTGTTGACTACACCAGAAATGAGACTTCACCAAATGTTGTAACAGTTACAACTCCTGCAACTGGCACAACAGTAAAATATGGAACTGAAGAAGGAACGTATAACTTAAATACACCTCAAAAATATGTAAATGCTGGAATTTACACAATTTATTATCAAATTACAGCAGACAATTATAGCCCAAAGACCGGAAGCTATACCTTAACAATTAATAAGATTAACACAACAATAGTTGCCGAAAATCAAGAGACTGATTATGGAGTTACAAAAGAATATACATTTGTAACTGACGGAGATGGCATATTAAGTGTATCAAGTAGCGACATGGATGTTGCAACGGTTTCAATAGATGGCAAGAAATTGATATTTACACCTCTAAAAGCTGGAACAACAACAATAACAATTGTTCAGACTGAAGGAGCAAACTACTTAGGAGCAAACAAGACATTTACTTTAACTGTAAATAAAATTGACCCAACACACGTTGTAAGCGGAAACGAACTAACATACAATGGAGAAGCTCAGAAGTTGGGATTAGTAACAACTAATGGCGGAGAAGTGACATACTCATTAACAGAAGATGGAGCTTATAGTGAAGAAGTTCCAACTAAGGTTAATGCTGGAACATACACTGTTTACTATAAGATTGCAGAAAGCACAAACTATAAAGCTTTTGCTGGATCGTTTGAAACAACAATTGCTAAGAAGGCTGTAGTAATAAATGTTTCAAATCAATCAACTGAATATCCTGAAAGCAAGATTTACACATTTGAGTCTGACGGAGATGGAACATTTAGTGTTGCAAGCTCAGATGAAAGCATTGCAACAGTTGAAATCTCTGACAAGATCATAACGATTACACCTGTAAAAGCAGATACAACACCAATTACAATAATAGTAACACACACGACTAAAGATGGTGGAAATATATTGTCAGGAAGCAAAGATTTCATATTCACAATTATAGATACATCAGCACCACAAGTTTCAATTAGTGCAGTTGATTACAATACATTTAGCTGGACAGCAACTGATAGTGCAGCAGTAACAGGCTATGCAATAACGACTACAAATGTTCAACCAACAAGCTGGACTGCAGTAAATAGTGAAACATTTACAAATACATTTGATATAGATGATAATACTGCTCAAACATATTATGTATGGGCAAAAGATGCAGAGGGCAACATTGGAGTTCAATTTATTAGTTCTTATAAGATAGCAAAGACTCAAGGCACAGGAACTGCTTTAACTCTTAAAGAAAATAATGGAAGCGGAGATGTAATTGCTACAGACTGCATATTAGAAGGAACTAAAGTATTTATTGATGGAGAACTTGCAACTGGATATCATAATTTAGTGTTAAAGAATAATGGCTTAGCTATCACAGATGAAAGCGTTGAGACAATTAGTGATAATATGACAATCACTACTGAAGCAACAGCAAATACCTACACAATCGAATATAATGCAAATAACGGAAGCGGCACCATGGCTGACACTGAGATGACTTATGGTATTGAAAAGAATCTAGCTGAAAATGAATTTACAAGAGCTGGATATCACTTCATTGGTTGGTCAGAAGATCAAACTGCAACAGCTGCAACATATGATGATAAAGAGAAAGTAAATAACTTGACTGGTGTCAATGAAGAAATAGTAACGTTATATGCGATTTGGGAAGCAAATGAAATTGATTTTGTTGACCAAACAAAAGAATGTGACTTTAGCACAAGTGAAACAACATTTACAATAGATGGAGCTACAAATGGAACAGGAACATACACTTATAGCGAAGTTAGTGAAAAGAACGATTCTGGAGCAGAAACTTCATTTATAACTATTGATGGAACAACCATTAAAGTTGCACCAAATGCCACAGCTGGAACTTATACATATGTGGTAAAGGCAACTGACAGTGAGACTGGCAAATCAGTTGAAGCAACGATAACTATTAAGATTAACAAGGTTGATCCAACTCATATGGAGGAGATTCCTAACCTAACCTATAATGGAGAATCTCAAAAATTAGGATTAGTAACCACTAATGGCGGAGTAGTGACATATTCATTAACAGAAGATGGCACTTATAGTGATGAAATTCCAACGGAAATTAATGCTGGAATATACACTGTTTATTATAAGATTGGGGAGAACGCAAATTATAAAGCTTTTGCTGGATTATTTGAAACTACTATTGCTCAGAAGGTAGTAACAATAAAAGCTTCAAATCAATCGACTGAATATCCTGAAGAAAAGATTTACACATTCCAATCTGATGGTGATGGAACATATAGTGTTACATCAAGTAATCCGGAGATTGTATCAGTTTCACTAAGCGGAAAGACTATAACTATAACACCTAAGAAGGCTGATACGACACCAGTGACAATCACAATTACACATACAGCAAAAGATGGTGGCAATTTCTTGTCAGGAAGTAAAAACTTTGTATTTACAATAGTTGATTCATTAGCACCACAAGTTTCAATTAACGCAACTCATTATAATACGTTCACATGGACAGCAACTGATAGCGCAGCTGTAACAGGATATGCAATTACTACAACAAATGTAGAGCCAACAAACTGGACCACAGCAAATAGCGCAACAGTTACTAACTCATTTGAAATAGATAGCAATGCAGCAAAGACATACTATGTATGGGCTAAAGATGCTGAGGGAAATGTTGGAGTTCAAACGATAACTTCATATAAATTAACGAAAGAATCAGGAACAGGAACTTCAATTAGTTTAAGAGAAAAGAATGCAATTGGCGCATTAATAGATAGCGGTTGTGTTTTAGCAGGAACTAAGATTTATGTTGATGCCGAAATTGAAACAGGATATCACGGATTAATAATAAAGAACAATGGCACGGCTTTAAGCAATGAAAACACAATAACTATAAGAGAAACAACATTGATTTCATCTGAAGCAACTCTTAACCATTATGAGATTGCTTATAATGCTAATGGCGGAACTGGAACTATGACTAACACTGAAATGGCTTATGGAACTGCGAAAAAGTTGGCACAAAATACATTTGCTAGAGCAGGATATCATTTCGTTGGTTGGTCTGAGACAGATAATGCAACAACTGCAATGTATGAAGACAAAGAGAGTGTAAACAATTTAAGCGAAGAAGATGGTGAAGTGGTTACATTATATGCAGTTTGGGAATCTAATGATATTGCTTTAGATAATCAATCAAAAGAATTAACATATAGTAAAACTGAGCAAACGATTGAAATAGATGGCGCAACAAATGGAGCAGGAACTTACACATATAGTAAAGTTAGTGAGAAAGATGACTCTGGAGCAAATACAGCATTTATTACTATAAGTGGAACAACTATTAAAGTTGCAGGTGAAACACCTGCTGGTATTTACACAATTGTGGTTAAAGCAAAAGATACTATCAATCTTTCAGAAGCAACTGCTACAATTACGGTTAAAGTTAATAAAGCTTCTGCAACAACTAGTGTTGAAATAACTGGTGTAGCTCATGGACTTGAGACTTTAACCGCAGAAGTGACAACAAATAGTGATGGTGATATTAGATATCAATGGTATGTAAATGATGATAAGAGTACTGATGGAGGAACTGAAATTGATGGAGCGAATGAGAAGACATACACAATAGAAAAAGGCTATGCAGGCAAGTACATATATGTTGTAGTGAATGTGGCTAAATCTGATAACTATTTAGAGTCTACGGAAGTTAAAGATATTATTGATGAATGTGTTAAAGATGAACCAACTCATGAAGTATCAGGCAATAGCAATTTAACATATACCGGAGAATCACAAGAACTTGGAACAATAATAACTGATGGGGGAACAGTAACATATAGCTTAGACAAAGATGGACCATATGGTGAAGAAGTTCCAACAGCAACAGATGCAGGAGAGTACACGGTTTACTATAAGATTGAAGGAGACTCAGACAACACCGATTATGAAGGACAATTTACAGTAACAATTGATAAACAAGAACCAACCAGCGAAGTTAAGATTACTGGAGAAGCTATAGCTGGTGAAACTCTTACAGCTGAAGTTACAACTAATAGTAACGGCGAGATAGTTTATCAATGGTATGTAAATGATGAAAATAGCACGGAAGGTGGAACACCGATTGATGGTGTAACTGGTAGCAGCTACACTGTTGAAAATGGATACGCTGGTAAGTACATTTATGTTGTAGCTAAAGTAAAAGAAGCAGACAACTATGAAGCTTCTGATGAATTAAAGGCAATTTTCGGAGAGCGAATCAAAGAAGAACCAACACATGAAGTTAATGTTGGTAGTAAGCTAACATACAATGGTGAGCCACAAGAACTTGGCAAGGTTACAACAAATAGTGGAAAAGTACTATATAGTTTAGATAAAGATGGATCATATAGTGAAGATATTCCAACAGCGATTGATGCAGGAAAATATACAGTTTATTATAAGATTGCTGAGAGTGATGGATACACTGAATATAGTGGAAAGTTTGATGTAACAATTAATAAACAAACAACAACATTAAAAATTAAAGATCAAGAGACAACATATCCTGTTACAAAGATTGTACCAGTTGAAACAAATAGTGATGGAAAAATCACAGTAACAGCTTCTGATAATAGTGTTGTGGAAGTTACGGTTAATGATAATGCAATTACTATAACACCATTAAAAGTTGGTAATGTAACAATCACAGTAAAACAAGCAGGAACTAAGAACTATAAAGCAGCAACAAAATCATTCAAGATGACAGTTGAACCTGATGTAGCGGAGAACTATGATTCTCCATCAAGCGAAAACGTTAAACCTGTAGCGGAGAACTATGGTTCTCCATCAAAAGAAAACCTTGCTGAAGAATTTACTATAGATTATGACTTAGAGGGCGGAAATTTTGAAATAGAGCCAAAAACAACCTGGACACCTAAAGATGAAGACTATGTACTTCCAACACCAACAAGAGAAGGCTACAAGTTCATTGGATGGACAGAGGAAGGTCAAGAAACACCTAAACTAGAAGTTATAATTAAGAAAGGCAACTTACAAAACAGGAAATTCATAGCACACTGGATTAAAGATGAAGAAGCAAAAGAACCAGCAAATCTATCAACACCAGAAACAGGAATACATAGCTGGACTTATGCAGAATTAATGGCAGTTTTATCTGCAATGATAGGCCTATTAACCAAATTTACTCACACCCGTGAATCAGACGACGATGAATAAGTGGACACTGGGGACGGTTTACTTGTTGCACTTTCGTAAGAAAGTGAGACAAGCAAACCGTCCCTCATGTCCACGCTAAATAATACGCAATCAAATTCTTCGTAGCGGAGCACTATGTGCTCCACCAAATTGCATGCAACTCGATTTTTGTAGCACAGACCGGTGGTCTGTGTCTTTTTTACTCTATAAAAAAACTTGACAACATACAAACATATTGATAACATATTGATATAATTTTGATATATTCGAAAGGAGTTAATATGCCAATTATTAGACCAAGTTCAGATTTAAGAAATAATTATAATGAAATTTCAACTCTTTGCCATGAGAGCAAACGACCTGTATACATTACGAAAAACGGAGCAGGAGATCTTGCTGTAATGAGCATAGAGTTATATGAATTACTTGCAGATAAATATACTTTATATAAAGAGTTAGAAAAGGGGATACATTCTTTAGATAAGGGGTTAAAGGTAGCAGAAGATGATGTATATGAAGAATTAGACAAAATATAGAAAGATTGTTTTTGTAGCGGAGCACTAGAGTGCTCCATACGCAGACCATTGGTCTGCGTTTTCTTTTTGCTGCAAATAAAATGAAATGGAGCACACAGTGCTCCGCTACGAAGAATGATAAAAAATTGAATATTACAAGATTGTTACATGAACCTAAAACGCTGATGAATACTAGGCGTGGAAGGTTCATTTTTTATACTTTAAAACACAAAATTCATACAAATGTAAAGACACTGAAACAATCTTGAAAGCCACATAATTCATGAACTGTGGAGACTACACAAAAATGCTGTCAAAACCGCTTATACCAAACGAAAAACCGCTATGTTAAAATATATTTTGTATATCTATGATATATAAAAGCGAGTTTTGTTCGTAGCGGAGAACTAAAGTTCTCCATGGAGCACTCTAGTGCTCCGCTACGAAAAGGTAAATAATGGAGTTAAAATGAGAAAGCCAAAAAGAAAGAAGGAAATACTTGACGCTACTCAAAAGATCTCTGGCATCGATAATGATATCTTTGTCAGGGAAGACTTTGACGGCAAGAAATTTTCCGATTTAAGTGAAATTGAAGTCGAAAACTTAGTCGCATATATAATGCGGAACTGATTTTACAATAAATCAGGACTTAAAAGTAGGTAATGAATATTTAAAAATTAAGCTTTTAACTATTTCAACATCTGCTTTAATTATGATGCTTTCAAATAATGCCTTCGCTTCAAGTGAAACTATTTCTCAAACAACTCCAAACGATATAGATACAGGAACCACTTCAAGTATAGTACAACAATCAGACGAAGATAATAATAATGATGACAATGAACCTGTAGTGGAGAACTACAGTTCTCCATCAGGAGAT
>JAEEGL017227890.1_pt1 | contig 13473 bp, 13 predicted proteins | sample 9134231 | NCBI WGS metagenome assembly JAEEGL01 (sample SAMN16246548, study PRJNA631951) | gut metagenome | biome: gut microbiome; feature: rumen; material: fiber-attached | host: Bos | place: Iran: Karaj | collected 2018-10 | reverse complement strand
CGAATTCAAATCTCCTGCCGTTATTAAAACAGGCAACAATATACTTGGAAATATTGACGAATTACTGAAAGGCGCTCATTTATATTTCCCCAAGAAGATTCTTGTCACTCAGGAGTATCTGTATAACATTTATCGCAAAGAATTGGATAAAAATGATTTTACTGAAGTCATTTTTGTTCGTGGTGGTGTGATAGATGAAGCTCCAGTAGTTATTAGTCAGATTAAAGACACAGATGCAATTATATTGGCCTTTGGTGGTGGTAGTGTTCTTGATATTGTAAAGTATTGTGCAACAAAATGTGATGCACCATACATTACGGTACCTTCAACGTTATCCAATGATGCTATATATTCCTGTGTGTCCCGTCTTTCCGATAATGGTAAGAAGAAGAGTTATGGTGTCCAACCACCAACAGGTATTATTGTCGATTTGGAGGTTATCAAGAAATCTCCAAAAGATTTACTCCTAGCAGGAGTTGCCGATTTAGTATCAAACCTGTCAGCATTGGAAGATTGGAAACTAGCTTATAAGAATATTGGCGAGCCAATTAATGAGCTGGCTTTCATGTTATCAAAGGAATCAGTTATGCCTTTGTTCAATTATCACTCAGAGAGTGATTTATTGACAAATGAGTTCCTCTTTGACTTAACAAATGGTCTGATAACTTCAGGACTCTCAATGATAGTTTGCGGTACCACACGTGTAACCAGTGGGGCTGAGCATCTTATCAGTCATGCTATTGATGAATATTTTCCTGAGCGTTCAACTATCCATGGTTTACAAGTAGGGTGGGCACATCTTATTATTGAGAGGTCAATACGTAAAAATGAAGATTCGTATAATAAGCTTTATCAACTTTTTAGTGGTATAGGTTTAGTTGATGCGATTCTCCGAAATATAAAGTTTGAAGATAAAGAATTTGAATCCTTAATTCCAATGGCAATGACTATGCGTAAAAGATATACCATTTTTAATGAGATGAAACTATAACGTAGAACTATACTATGTTGTTTTACACTGATGTGCCAAATGGTACTATAATATTCAATATTTGTTAGTGTAATTATAAAACAGATTCAATGAAAATAGGAAAATCAGAAACAAACGAGAAAATGTCACAGGAGGATATTGAAGTCTATAAGAGAATCCTCATGCGAACATACGACAGTTTTGCGACTTTTTGCCATGCCAACAATTTGCCGTTTTATGCAGTTGGAGGTACAGCATTAGGGGCAGTACGTCATAAGGGTATCATTCCATGGGATGATGATATAGATGTATTCATGAAAAGAAAGGACTATGATCGATTTCTCTCACTCAAGGATACCCTGAGGGGGAGCGGTTATGAGTTAAAGGATTATCACGACAGCGACTATAATGCACCCTTCGCAAAATATATGGATGCCAATACCACGATATGGGAAGATAAGTTCCGACCATCTATCTATGGTGTGTTTATCGACATTTTTCCTTTGGAAGAGTTGTCAGATGATGGTAGTAATGTTCTGAAGGAGGATTATAACAAAGCGTGGTACAAGGTAGCCTGTTCTTACAGACCCTTCTCCTTACAGCGGGCGGTAAGTGCCTTGTTTCACCGTAAAAGATCTATTTTGCTTGACGAACTTCAGCATTTGAAATGTTATGGCAAACGACAGCAGTTTATTCGAGAATACGACAATCTCACAGCTATTATAAACAAACAGAAAGGGAGTCGATATATAGCCTACTGCATTGAAGCCGGTCCCAAATACAATGTGATATATCCCAAAGATTGGTTCGATAATGTGATACTGATGCCATTTGAGCACACCATGATAATGGTGCCATGCGATTATGACAGCTATTTAAAATCTTTGTATGGCGACTATATGACTCTGCCACCGCCAGAAAAACGTGTTTCACAGCACTTCCATTATTTTGTGGACTTGACTCGCAGAGTGTCTATAGAAGAAGCTCGAAAAATCATAAAGAATGGCTAATAAGAAAATTATTGCCAAAAATGCCTTGTTCCTTTACGTAAGGATGGGCATAGTGATGGCAATTACCCTTTACACTTCACGAATAATGCTTAGTATCCTCGGAATAGAGGACTATGGCATCTACAATATCGTTGCAGGTGTGGTTGTGATATTTTCATTCATTACCACATCAATGACATCTGCGACACAAAGGTTTCTTTCATATAGCCTAGGCGAAAACAACGGAAAAGAACTCAACAAAGTTTATAGTACTGCTATCAATCTTCATGTATTATTTGGATTAATGATTGTTCTCATTTCTGAGACGTTAGGATTATGGTTCTTCTATTCAAAACTAAGTATACCAGAAGAAAGACAGTACGCGGCTATCTGGGTATATCATTTATCTGTTGCGATAGCATTTTTTGAATTTATAAAGTCACCATCATTATCTGTAATTATTTCTTTTGAAAAGATGGGACTTATTGCTATTCTGTCAATAATCGAGACGGTACTGAAGCTGTTAATAGTGTTAGTCCTGCCTTTGTTGAATAATGATGCCTTAATAATTTACTCCCTATTGCTTTTATTTGTTACGATATTTATGGCAGTAGGCTCTTTTATAAGTGCGAAATTATCTATTCCCGTTCTCCGGTACAAGGTTCAAATAGAGCGCAACATCTCTCGTAGTATGATAGGATTCCTTTGGTGGCACGTTTTTGGAGGGTTAGGGAATATAGCAAGAGGTCAAGGTGTTAACATATTATTCAATATTTACTATGGTGTTATTGTTAATGCGGCCGTTGGAATATCAAATCAGGTAAGTAGGGCTGTCAATATGTTTATGACCAATTTTACAACAGCTTTCAATCCACAGATAGTAAAGTTGTACTCAGAGAAGAATCTTCAGGAATTTAACAAACTTACATTCCAGGCTAGTAAGTATTCTTTTTTGCTTATGGCATTTCTGACGATTCCACTTATAGGTTGTATCAATGATGTTTTAAATGTTTGGCTTGGTCATTGTCCAGAATATGCAGCCGTGTTCTGTGCGTGCACGGTTCTCGCTGTTAATATCGACGCACTATCTGCCCCATTATGGACAGCAATAGGGGCTACAGGATATGTTAAGACATATCAGATATTAATGGCGTTTTTAAGTATTCTGGTGTTACCTTGCTGTTACATACTCTTAAAGGAAGGCTTCTCTCCTGCCTATTGCATGTTTTGCAATGTAATAGTCAATCTGTTGATGCTTTTGGTTAGAGTTTATTTATTGAAAAGAATGGTGGCCTTTAACGCCCGTTTCTATATTTTACGTATTTTGGGAAAGGGCCTTGTTATTTATGTTATATCATTTCTTTTATGCAAACAGGTCTCACACATAACCACCTATCCTTTAGCAAACATATTGATTACAACACTTTTTTCCTTCTTTTTTAATACACTCTTGTTTGGCTACTTATATCTTTACAAGGATGAGAGGATGTTTATAAAAGCAAAGGCATTAGAACTGTATAAGAAAAAGATTTATTAATACGATATTAAATGAAAACGATAGCTATAATATTCCCGTATTTTGGAAAATTTCCTTCAGTGTTTAAGTTGTGGTGGCAAAGTGCCATAAATAACCCTACTGTTGATTTTATTTTCTTTACAGATCAAAAAATAGCATCTCAAAGTCCGAATATCCATATACACGAAACCACATTTAGTGATTTAGTGAAGGGTATACAAGCAAAGTACAACTTTAAGTTGGCAATAGAAAAACCCTATCATATTTGTGATTTTAAGGCTGCGTATGCAGATATTTTTTTCGATTACATAAAAGACTATGATTTTGTGGGATATGGCGATGTCGATTTGGTATATGGAGATATAAGGCATTTCATTAGTGATGATGTATTAGATAAATACGACATGATTTCAGGATGGGGGCATCTTACGCTCCTTAGGAATAATGAGTATTGTCGAAATTTCTATAAGACAAAGCATGAAGGATTCCTTTATTATGAGGATGTTTTTAGTACTCTTGGCAATTTCGGTTTTGATGAATATTGGCATAATGGCTTAGCTGACCTATGGGTGGAAATGCATCCGGATAAAGTATATAATTGCGACTTGTTGATAGATGATTTGCGCATTCCAACAATTAACTATAATTTCTGCGGTTCAACCCGGCGTGTTTTTGAAAATAACAATGTGATTTATGGTTATGAAGGAGGCAAACTGTTCCGTTATAACACTCTTGGTGATAAGATCACAAAGGAGCAAACACTGTACGTACATCTTAAACGCAGAAAAGATGTTGTCATTACTACCAAGGACTTGAACAATTGGCTATTGGTACCTCCACACAATGTGATATCTGTAGAAGATGTTACTCTGAAGAAAATGGTGAAATGGTGTAATCGTAGACTGTTACTTACAACTTATAGGATGTATCTTGAAAAGATCAAATGGCATTACAAAGCACTATTGAATAAATAGTTTGAATAACTTTATATTGAAAAAAATCTTTTATGGATAGGCAGATTATATTACTATCATTTGCTGACAGCCGCTATGCGGAGTCGTTAAAGCGATTGGAGGAGAACACAGAGAAGTTTCCTTTTACGAAACGTGTAATGCTGACGGAGAAAGATCTTCCTCAAGAATTCCTGAGTACCGTCAGGTATAGGTTACATCGCAGGGGCTTTGGTTACTGGAAATGGAAACCATTCATTGTGGCTCAACAGATGGAGAACATGAATGAGGGCGATATCCTCTTCTATAGCGATGCAGGATGTTACTGGAACAAGAAAGGCATCCTGCGCTTTAATGACTATCTTGCTCTCGTGGAGCAATCACCATCAGGTATACTTGCCTTTGAACACCCATTTTTGGAGAAAGACTGGACTAAAGGGGACTTGCTAAACTACTTTGATGTTTATGATAATCCATCGTATACAATGACTTTACAGTTTGCCAGCGGTTTATTCGCATTGCGAAAGTGTAACGACACGATAGAAATGATTGCCCAATGGAACGAGATATATTCACATCATTATGACTTGGTAACGGATAAAGTTTCTGTCAAACCGAATCTGCTTGGGTTCTGTGAAAACCGCCATGATCAGAGCGTGTTGTCATTGCTTTTCAAACAGCGAAATCATGAAACGGTGAGTTGGCAGGAGATAGAGACTCTAGACAACCAGTTTGGAGATTCTATGGAACGCTATCCCGTCCAATGTAGGAGGCTGATAACTCAGGAGCAGTTGCCTTGGAAGACGCTACGTAGAAAACTAACCTATCCATACCGTTACATAATAGTATGGTGGCTGAAAAATGTGGAACATTTCCAGATTGTGAGTAGAAAGGCATTTTAATGATTCGAAATTATGAAAGTTCTTTGGATGTGCGGTAACGACTCTGCTTATACAGGTGCAAAGCAGATGAGTCGTGATGCTGATGGTTCATGGATGGAATCACTCTTGAAAATTGTGAGAGAATACCATCCCGACATACAACTGTCCGTTGCCTTTATGTCAAAAAGCAAGGCAGAGGTGAATGATACGATTGACGGTATTGGATTTTACTCTTTGAAAATACCATTGTATAGAAAACTAATGGGCAACTGGCGAAACCCCATGCACCGCCGCTATCGTTATATTCTAGACCGGACTAAGCCAGACATTATCCATGTTTTTGGCTCAGAAACAGAATTGGGACTCATATATAGTGACACAAACATTCCGATAGTTCTACACATTCAAGGTATACTCAACAACTATGCCAGGCATTGGTGGCCAACAACCACTAGTAATATGAAGGAATGGTTTTATGTCCTATGTCACCCTTTCGAACTGCCGTGGTGGTTAGTGGAAAGAAAAGTTGGTAAACTTTCACAAAGCAACGAGCTCGACATTCTTTCTCACATACATTATTATATGGGTAGGACTGAGTGGGACAAGGCTCTGACCGACCACTATGCTCCAAGAAGCAAGTATTATTATTGTCCAGAGGCTCTGCGCCCAACTTTTGCAGCACTCGAGGAAAAATGGAAATGGGATGGAAAGCGCCCATTGAGAATTGTTAGCATTATGAGTGCTGCTATATATAAAGGACTTGACACCATTTTACAGACTGCAAGCGTGCTAAAAAACACTTATCATGCAGATTTTGAATGGAATGTAGTAGGCATTGACGCACTTTCCACGGGTGAGCGTCTTGCAGGCATCAAAGGAGAAAATGTCAACGTAAAGGCTGTAGGACGTATGAACTCGCGTCTGTTGATAGAGGCTTTGAAGAATGCCGCAGTCTATGTACACTTGGCCTATATTGAGAATAGCAGTAATGCTGTCTGTGAAGCACAGATAGCAGGTATCCCCGTCGTTGCCACATGTGTAGGCGGAATGCAATCTTTAATCAAGCATGGTGAGGATGGTATTCTCGTCCCAGTCAGTGAACCTGCACTTACTGCTCATATTATTATGAAACTTTATAAACGACAAGATTTGGCAACGGCCATCGGCCAACGGGGGCATGACGTTGCTAAAAAGCGCCATGATCCTGTGGGAATAGGTGACTGCCTTTCAAAGATCTACTATGATGTTGTCCAATCAGAAAGTCATGCTAATGAAGGATAAGATATTACCCCCCCCCATTACTGAAAATGTAAGCAAGAAGGAAAGGCGCAATGATGCACTTCAAAGCATTAAGGGTATTTCATGCATAGTGGTTTTTATGGGGCATGCTTCGGGGATGATGTACAGTTCTGTGCTTGAGAGTCTGAAGTCTACACCTTTGTCAATTCTGTTTGATGGGCAATGTGCAGTCGTGATATTCTTTTTTATTACAGGATTCTTTCTGTATAAAAACGCAAAGTTCAAATTAACTACATATAAAATAGCTGTGATAAAGAAGGCGGTAAGGATATATCCATTATATATTCTCGTAACCATTGTCGGCTTCAATCTTTGCAACTGTCAGATGCCTTATCCGCATCAGCTTTTCACAGAATGGGGTAATAGTTTTTGGTCAGGACCAGTTTCGTTGTTTGAATTGATTCGGCATCTTTCTTTAGTCTTGCCGTTTGACAGCAATCTGATTAATCCGCCAATCTGGTATATTGTCGTAGAGATGCGACTAGCATTTATTCTTCCGCTAATAGTCTGGGCCATAACTAAAAAAGGCATGGTAATAGCCCTTGTTCTAATGGTAGCCTCTTTCACTATCCCCAATATCGGATTTCTCAATTGTATTGGCTATTATTTATCGGGGTATTGCCTGAGATGGTTTGTTGTTCATCACGGCTCATACCTTTCTTCATTAGGGAAAAGTCAGATATGGCCTGCAATACTATTGATGAGCTTTTGCTTACTGGGTATTTTTCATATCATAGGTATAGAGGAATACAAACTGCCACACAGTATGCACGCCATCCAAAGCATAGGGGCCATGCTGCTAGTTGCAACGGTTTTGGCATGTGACTTTCGCTTGTTACATGCGAAGTTGTTAATAAGAATGGGTGATATCAGCTATTCCTTTTATCTATTACACTTTGTGGTACTATTATCATTAAGACCACTGGGGCTTCCCGTTGCATATTACCTCCCGTTGTGTTTCCTACTAACATTACTAATGAGTATGTTGTCATTCCATTATATTGAAAAACCGAGTGTGGTATATTTTCGCGGGTTATTGAGATAATGAAGCTAAATAATTTGAATATGACCAGTAACGCTATATCAAGACCCAATCGAACGTATAGACTTTTGGTCCTTGTAATTTTGTTCATGGCTGGAGGTGGGCTCGACATCAAGAGCCTGCTACATTTGTCGTGGCCTTTCTCCTTTGTCTATCTTTCCCTTCTATTTGTGATGACGGCAAGATTTATCAGGGTAAATTCTCATGAGCTGTCTGCTACATTAATGTCCTTTGTAACGATGCTGATAGCCTACATCATGAAGGGTGCGCATATAGAATGGTGGATTCTGACCGTAGTGTTTCAGGGGTATCTGGTGTTGGCATTCTACAAGAATTGGCCAGAAAAGTTTGCGGGTGATTTGAGCCGACTATGTCAACTATATATGTATTACACGTTAGTGGGCATTACACTTCAATACTTGATGGGGGGGGTATTTTATCAACAGGATTTTACCGTTACAAGCATATCTTCTATTTGTTCTACTATACGTCGGGCATGGAGTTTGGCAGTCTTCGCTTCACTGGTTTGGGTGGCGAACCTGGCATCTGGCAAATGTTCTTGGCACTCAATCTGCTGTTTGCTCTTTACCAAAAACGTTCAAAATGGCAGATATTATTGGCATTTGTCGCCATCATAGGTGTCACATCTACCACAGGCTATTTCATCATGATGTTTGTGGTATTGTTCTATTTTAGCGTTATTGAAAAGAAGTTGAAAATAGCTCATGTCGCAGGGCTGGCACTCATTGGATTTGCCACGTTTGGGATATTATATGATGACATAACGAGAAAACTGAGTAACTCGTCTGGGTTGACTCGTGTGAGTGACATTTTCATCGGGCTGACATATCTATGTAAGTCACCGTTATGGGGTATCGATCCGGCTAAGTTGGAGAATAATACCGACAATGAATTCCAGGCCATCAAGACTGCTGTAGCAGAGAACTCAGAGGCGACCCTGGGAGACCAGAACTATTTCGACAGCGGCCTCTGTAGTGGTCTTATGATCTTCCTGCTTGACTATGGATTGATATTCGCTTCCTATTATCTATATAAACTCTTCAGATTCCCGCTTTTATGTGACCGTCGTATAAAGAATGGAGTTTTGGTTATTATTCTCCTGACTTTTATGACCGAGCCTTATTCCAGAAGCGGATGGTTTTATTTCTTCTTATTAGCATCGTTTATCAGATTCCACTGGACATCCTCAAAGCCGATAAAAGCAAAAAATCGAGGTGCGCCAGGATAAAATTATAAAGAAATGGCAAAATTCTATAAGTTTCTGACTCTTTGTATATTGTTTTTTACAACAGTTGTGCTTCATAATTTTACTAATAATGGTGGTCAGAACATGATAATGATTTGTGTTATGTTAGCATGTGTGTTTGTATTGCCATTCAAAATAAAGTCATTCGACTTATGGGATTTTCTTTTTTTAGCCATCTTCATTCTGGAAATGATACAGAATGTAATACATCCAGCCAGTTTCCGTCTGTCAACCGTGATGTATTCAGTTTTATTTATGGTGCAATTTCTTGTATTGAAATCATTGTCACCACATTATATTAGACTGAAGGATTATGTAAAACTAATCAGAGTTCTTATATACCTTTTTGCGGCAGTTCTCATACTGCAACAGCTGTCAGAACTGGTAGGCGTAGAAGGATTCAATCGTAACGGACTGTTCTCTGCCAGATGGAAAATGAACTCGCTGGCTCAAGAACCATCGGTACTTCCCCCGACCATTATGCTGTTGTTGCTGTCACATACAAAAATGAAAGAACTGGCATTAGGGAAAAGTCTCAGCCTGAAAGAATCTATTATGGGAGACAAGAGATTGTGGTTTGCTGGTCTATATACTTCTATAGGGTGTGGTACGACTTCTGGCATTTTTATTGTTCCCATCTTCCTGCTTTATTTCTTTAGAAAGCATATTATCAAGTATCTGCCTCATCTTGCCTTATTGGGTGGTGCACTTATCGGGGCGTTTACTGTGTTATTTCCATACGTCGTAGAGCGTTTTCTTGCTATACTGAATGTGATAGGTACAATGGATCCTAATCTGTTGTATGCAGCCGATCCTAGCGGTTCCGCACGTATTGCACCATACATGATTGCTATTCAAGAGTTTGACTTGGCAGACAGATATTTTTGGCTCGGTCATGGCGTTGACTATGCCACGTTCCACTTCTCGAGTATATTAGTAGGACAGGAGTTAGATGCAGGGATAGGCATTGGCGGTATCATAAACTTTTTCTATGACTATGGGGCTATAGCCTTTCTTTGCTTCATTCTATATATCAGGAAGCGTTGCTTCAACTCCTTTTGGTCGTTTAATTTCTTACTGTGGGTACTTGTTTTTTCTGTGTCACAGTTCAATACAGCTTCAGCATGGTTCCCGTTATCCTATATGATGATTAATAATACATTTGAAAGAAAATGCAGAAACAAATTACGTTTATAATAGCAACCTACAATGCTTCGTCAACACTTCGCACATGTTTAGAGAGTATTGTTGGACAAACTACCGACGAGTGCGAGGTGGTTGTCATTGACGGAGGCTCAACAGACTCCACCTGCGAAATAGTGCGTTCTTTTGGCAACAGCATCGCTTATACCATCTCTGAACCAGACAACGGCATCTATGATGCATGGAACAAAGGTGTAGAGAAAGCAAGTGGCCGTTGGGTAGCTTTTGTTGGTGCCGATGACATATTGTTACCAGGTGCTGTACAGAATTATCTAGATGTTATAAAGAATACCCCCGACATTGATACTTATGACTACATTTGTGGCCATACTGAATATGTGGACTATGCCGGAAAGCTACTGAAGATTCTCGGATCAGAACCATGCTGGTCAGCAATGCGCAAGAGCATGGTTGCTGCACATGTAGCTTCGTTGCATAACAAAAAGAATCTTTTTGAAACAGTAGGTCTATATGACTACAAGCATTTCAAAATATGTGCAGACTACGAGCTTCTAATGAGGAAAAGAGATCAACTGAGGTACATTATCATACCTGCACATATAGCGAGGATGAAGACTGGGGGTATGAGCTTCACAACCAAGGCCCTCATAGAAACATATCTGATTAGGAAGAAACACCACAGCGTATCTGCAGTTTATAACGCCATCCTTTTTTGTTGGGACTGGCTTTTGTTCAAGTTTTTTGTATTTAGAAAGAAATGTGGAGAATAAATATAGCCCAATTATTGAGCAAAGCCAAAGGAACCCCGATAGATGAGCGTATACCAAACAGCTATTTGCTGAAACTTATACTTTCAAAGAGCATCTCATTGCTTTATGGTATGTTTAGGCTCAGAACATTCAAATGTGTTTTTGTGCATCCCACGGCTGTTATCAAGTCGCCGTCAAAGATTTATTTTGGCAAGAGGCTTAATATAGAGCGGGAATGCTACATTGATGCGATGTCTGTAAACGGACTTGAGATTGGCAACAATGTTTCTTTTGGATATCATACCTATTTGAAGATAACAGGCTCTATGAGTAAGATGGGGAATGGTATCGTAATCGGCAATAATGTTGGGTTAGGGTCGCATGGCTACTACGGATGTGGAGTTGGTTCGCTTACTATTGGCGACGATTGTATCTTTGGTAATTACGTCAGCATACACCCAGAGAACCATAATTATCAGGATCTGGAACAGCCCATACGACTACAAGGTGTTAGTACGACTGGCGGCGTACAGATAGGTAAAGGTTGTTGGATTGGAGCGAAAGCCACCATTCTTGATGGTACGACAATCGGCGATGGTTGCATTGTGGCTGCAGGAGCTGTTGTAAAGGGAGATTTTCCTGACAACGTGATTATAGGCGGTGTTCCTGCAAGGGTAATAAAAAGCAGATGAGAATTGTTCATTATACATTAGGGATTTACCCAACGCGAACAGGTGGGCTAAATCGCTATGCCACCGATCTGGCAAAGGAACAGGCAAAAGAACATTCTGTGGCAGTGCTAATGCCTGGAAGTTGGTACCCATGGCGCAGGAAATGTACCATACGGTATAAAGGAGAGGTTGATGGCCTGAAATGTTATCATCTGAGGAATGCAGGACCGTTGCCACTATTATATGGAATAAGGAATCCTAAGGATTTTTTGGATTATCCCATTAACAAGAAGAGTTTTGAACTATTTTTTAATGCATTTAAGCCAGAAGTTCTGCACCTGCACACGTTGATGGGTCTGTCGGAAGATTTTCTAAGATTCTTTAAGGAGAAAGAGGTTAGGATAGTATATACCTCGCACGACTACTATGGTATCTGCCCGAAGGTAAATCTGATAAATCAGGAAGGAAAGTTATGTGATGGACCTTCGCCTGAGAGATGCATGCAATGTAACATCCATACACCTTCCACATTATTTTTGCGAGCAAGGAATAGCCAATTGGCATTCATTATAAGAGACACAAGTAGATGGCTGAAGAATACACTACACTTTTAGACACTTACAAAAGATTATTTAGTATGGTGGATACGTTCCACTTCAACAGTCAGAATACTGCGGAGGTATATGGGCATTACCTTAACATTCCTACTACATCGAAAGTGGTGGCAATCACTCAGGATGGTATTTTGGATTGCCGAAAGAGGAGAACTTATGATGAAGATCTGTTACGCTTAGGCTTCATTGGTAGCGAGACTCCTTATAAGGGACTGCCAATGCTAAAAGAGGTTATATCACAATTGAACCAAGAGGGATATGCTGACAAGATAATACTTCAAGTTTATGGTGGTCGTATAGGGCAAGATGAGCATCTGCCTAATGTGTTTTTTAAAGGTCGTTTCACTCAAAAGATGATGAAACAGGTATTTGATGACATGGATTTGTTGGTTGTACCTTCCATTTGGTACGAAACTTTCAGTCTCGTAACATTAGAAGCTCTTTCATATGGCACGTGTGTTCTTGTTTCAGACAAAGTGGGAGCTAAGGACATCGTGTCACGATATTCACCCGAATTTGTATTCAAGTCAAAACAAAGTCTCCACGACAGAATAATGGAGCTATTGGTAAACCGTGATAGAGTTTCTCAATATAATAAGGCCATTGTGTCATCATCATGGGCATGGTCAATGAAAAAGCACGCAAAAGATATTGTAGACGAAATATACAGATAATTATTAATATTGATTTTTCGATGAAAATAGCATTTATATCAGTACGAGGCATTCCTAATAACTATGGTGGTTTTGAGCAATTTGCTGAGTATATTTCTGTTGGCTTGGCAAAACGTGGCCATGATGTAACAGTATATTCTCCTCATTATCATCCATATCAGGAAAAGGAGTATAAAGGTGTAAAGATTAAGCACATCTACAGTCCAGAGCAATGGATGGGTGGCTCCATCGGTTCTTTCTTTTATGATTTCAAGAGCCTGAAGGATGCACTAAATAAAGAGAAGTTCGACATTATCTACGAAGCTGGTTATACAAGCATTATTCCTGCCTATATATGGTTTAATGTGAAGTCGTTGAAGAATGTGATTGTTACCACCAATATGGACGGCCTTGAGAACAAGCGTTCTAAATTCAATGGAATGACTCGCAAGTTCTTGGACTGGGAAGAGAAGATGGCAGTAAAGCATAGTCATTACCTAGTAGCCGACAATATGGGCATTCACGACTATTACATGGAGAAATACGGCAAACCATCTACCTTTTTAGCATACGGCGCTGATATACACGATGATTTTGATTCTGCAGCTCCCAGTAAGTATGGTCTCGAAGCTGGTAAATATTACTTGTTGATAGCCCGAATGGAACCTGAGAACAATGTAGAGATGGCGATCAAAGGTTATTTGGCAT
>JAEEGL014666760.1_pt1 | contig 13473 bp, 13 predicted proteins | sample 9134231 | NCBI WGS metagenome assembly JAEEGL01 (sample SAMN16246548, study PRJNA631951) | gut metagenome | biome: gut microbiome; feature: rumen; material: fiber-attached | host: Bos | place: Iran: Karaj | collected 2018-10 | reverse complement strand
TGTTTTCTTGTCATATCCTTACATTTTATAATTCACAATCTTGTTGAGATTGCAGTGAAGGTAGTAGTAGCTGCGCTCACGGCCTTCCTCACGGCCATCAGTACTACGAGTTGCATGGGTCTCGGCCCCATTACACTCTAAAAACCTATCACTGGGGCCTGGCCCCAGTGATAGGTGGTACAAACAGAGAGGGCACTTCGGAAACGAAGTGCCCTCTCCTCTTGATAGTTAGTATATAGTAGTGGTAGAATGATGCTACTCGTAACGCTGGCGGTTGTTCTTGAAGATGAAGATGTTAACCGTGTAGTCAAAGATGAGCCAGACACCCAGGTCGATGAAGAATATCCACATGGCCCCGACCTGCATCCTGACACCCAGAACCGTAGCCAGCACAATGACCAGCGACATAACAATCAGAATGGCCATCGCCCAGCGGGCACTGAGCCCCGTGCGAAGCAGTTTGTGATGGATATGGTTCTTGTCGGGCAGGAAGGGATTATGATGATTACGCAGACGGACGATGACCACGCGCACGATGTCGAACATAGGCAGCAGCATCGTGGAGAGTCCGATAACCAGCATCTCCTTGGGGAACGACATCTCGGAGTTGCCCGCCATATAGATGAGCAGGAAACTGACGAGATAGCCCAGCGTGAGACTGCCGGTATCGCCCATGAAGATCTTATGGCCCTTCTCCACATTGCCATACACATTATATATCCAGAAAGGCAGGAGGATGCCGAGCATGCCAAAGGCCAGAACGAGGAACAGGTGCTGCCCCTGGGTAAAGGCTGCCATGCCAAGCGTAGCCAGGGCAACAGAGCAGATGCCGGCTGCGAGGCCATCGAGACCATCTATGAGATTAATGGCATTCGTGACATAGACGACAGCAAAGACCGTGATCGGTATGCCCACCCAGACTGGCACCTCGTTGATCCAGAAGAGCCCGGAAAGGTCGTGAATCCACAGACCTGACAACGGGAAGAGCAGGGCGCAGGCTATCTGCACCATGAACTTGGCCTGATAGGTGACGCCAATGAGATCGTCGACCACACCCACGAGATACAGCATCATCATGCCCACGAAGAGGAGCACAAAGCGGATGAACATCGTAGTGAGATTAGTGCTCATATATGGGATGCCGAACATGACCCAGCACCCGATGACGAGACAGACGCAGATAAGCAGAATGGGCAGGAAGGTGATGCCTCCCAGACGCGGAATAGGCGTATCGTGCATCTTACGGTCTTCGGGCATGTCGAACAGACGTTTCCGATGGCTCAGAATCAATACTCTAGGAATGAAGAGCCATCCCATGGCAGCCGACAGCAGAAACGAAGCTACTATCGAGTATGTAGTGATCAATAATTCATCCATAGCTGTTGGTCAAAATTATCACGGTTCTTATTTTTGAAATAACTGATGACAACCTGAAGCATCACCCAGCACGTTACATTGCCGATAAGGAGCAGCGAGAGGTTCCACTCCAGCCAGACACCCACCACATTGAGCAGCACGAAGAGGGCCGTAACGAGGATAATGGTAAGCAGGACATGGCTTGGACTCATGCCGCCCATCATCAGGCGGTGATGGATATGGTTGTTGTCACGATCGAACACACTACGGTTGTTCACGGTACGCATGATAGCCACTCGCATTACATCGAACATGGGCAGCAGCAACGTGCCGAAGCATACCATGATAATGCCCTCTGGCAAATTGGAGTTGCCTCCCAACCGGCTTAAAGCCACCACCATGAAGGCGAGCATATAGCCAATGGTAAGTCCGCCAGTATCGCCCAGATAGATGTTGCGCCAGCCGATACGCCAACCCATCACATTACGAAGGAAGAACGGGATGAGCATACCCACCATGGCAGAACAGATCATCAGCAGGAAAGGCTGAACGGCGATGAATGCCAAGATGCCAAGCACAGAGAAGGCCAGCATGGCCAAACCCGAAGCCAAGCCATCGATGTCGTCGAGCATCGGGATGGCATTCGAGATAAACCAGATGGTAATCATCGTGCCCAAGACACCCAACCACGCCGGCAACTCGTAAATACCCAAAAGGCCATGAAGATCGTTGATCCACAAGCCAGACAACGGGATAAGCAGAGAGGCCAACAATTGTATACTGATCTTGGAGAGGAAGGACACGCCGATAAGGTCGTCCATCACACCCAAGAGGTACATCAGCGTCAATCCCGCGATGGCAAACATATACTGCACGAACGAAGCCTCGTTCTGAGCTTCGAACAGCGACTGACCGCTATCCATCAGACAGGATACCACCGCTGCCCCAACGCTGATAACCAATATCGGGAACAGGGATACACCACCAAGGCGGGGTACGGTACGCTTACTTTTGTCGCTCAGGCGAGGCGGAAGATTCAATTCTTTCTTCACACTCACCATCAGGATGCGCGGAATAATATACATGGCCAATGCTACTGCCAGCAGCAATGGCACCATCATGGATAGGTAAAGCATTAGTTCTTAACGAATTCGTGAAGTTTGTAGAAATAACGGAGGCTAAGCAGGAAGATGTTGGAGTGGACACCATGGGCCCGAAGTGCCCGAAGATGCTCCTTCATAATCATCTGGCGGCTGCGGATACCTGCTGTAGAGGCACCTCCGACTCGCATCGTGACGAAGTCCTTCCTAATATACTTTGTCTTGATGCGATGAATATATATCAGTCGCAGGAGATTCTCAAAATCCGATGCGATATTGTACGATGTATCGAAACCACCATATTTCTCGTAGACGGCACGGCTGCAATAGAATGAGGGATGGGCAGGCATGAGGCCGAAACGCATGAGCGGACGACGGAAGATGGCCGATGAATAATAGCGCACCACCTTCGTAACATCATCGTTCTTGACATAGTGGATGTCGGCATAAACGGCATCCATCTCACCAAGCAGGAAGTTTCCGGCAATCGTCTGAAGTACATCGACCGAGGTGTAGAAATCATCGGAGTTGAGAATACCGATGACACTGCCCGTGGCCATGGCAAAACCTTTGTTCATAGCATCATAGATGCCACGATCAGGCTCGCTGATGTAGCGCATCTTACCTTCGAACTTCGGTTCATACTCCTTGATGATGTCGAGCGTACCATCCGTAGAGGCACCGTCTACCACGATATATTCATAGCCTTGCCACGTCTGGCGCAGGATGCTGTCCATCGTGTCGCGCAACGTTGCCTCGCTATTATAGGTAGCAGTGATAATAGAAATTTTAAGCATAATTATCTTTCTAATTGTAAGAGGTCGCGAATCACTACCCAACGGAAACGCAACTTCTCCTTGAATGAATAGGCACTGGGACTGGATGCTGATGAAGCATTGTCGCCATGCCGGTTATATGTCATTAGCTTCTCTGGCATGAAAAAGACTGAAAAACGGAATGCAGCCACGTTGCCAATCCAGATGTCATGCATAGGGATATCCTTGGGGAAGGGCAAAGAAGCCTGAAGCACATTCCGACGAAAAGCCATACAGCAGCCTAAGTAGCCATTCTTTATAAGCAGATTATAGAAACGCCCAGGACGTGTGTCATTGACAGCGTAAAACGACTCGCTGATAACCTTGCCTTCAGGGGTAGTCACCTGATTATCACTCACCACGCAATCATATTTCTGAAGATAGCGCATAGAGACCTTGACCTTATCGGGCATCCACTCATCGTCCTGATCCGACAGGAAGATATAGTCACCTTTTGCTGCCTCCAACGCCTTCTCGAAATTCCATATAGGCGAATGGCGATGGGCACCCTCGATAATCCGGATACGCGGATCGTTGAATCGTTCGAGAATTGCCAGCGTATCATCCGTAGAGCCATCATCGGCCACAACAACCTCATCCAGAGGACCCAGTTGCGTGAGAATGGACTTTACCTGACGCTCGATAAACCGACCACCGTTATAGGATGCAATACAAACAGATATCATCAGATAGCTTTGAAATAACCGACCAGAAAACACAGTGACCGCGTGCGGACAGTCAGTGCCAGCGTATGACGCAAGGATTCAACGACAACCATCCTGGAAATGAGCCGGTTGCGACGGGCAGCCCTGGCACCTTCCAAATAGAATTGGAATCGGCGCAGAAGCCTATCCTGCTGCGTCTCTTCATTAGAGAAAGACTGACGGGCCTGACTATTAACCAGATAGAATGATTCCGATACCTCTGCCAGACGAGAAAAGAAATCAAAATCGGCAAAGTCAAGACGTATGTTGGCATTGTAGCCACCAGCCCGACGAAATGCGTTCAGTCGTACACAGGCTCCGGAATTGACAGGCAGATACTGTTTCAGACTATACCGGCCCTCTGCCAGCATTGCGCCACGCTTTCTTCTCAGTCCCCGATGAATGGGAGAAAAAGGCTGGTTGCCTGAATAAAGCACCTGAGGCACGAACAAATCGATATCAGGATGAGTCTCTAATGCCGACAGCATCACCTGCAGGAAATCAGACTGAAACTGAGTATCTTCATCCATCAGCAGCAGGGCATCGATGTCCCCAAGTCTTTCTGCCAATGAGGCCCCATAATTATAAGCTGCAGATACACCACCATTGGCTGCATCATGGTAATAATATATCGTCTCGCTTTCGTATCGCTGATTGAGCGGATCCGGAGAGTTCTCGTATATCAGGAACCTGCAATCCGGCTGATGACTCAGAAGAGTCTGGAACACATTCGTTTCCCGATAATCAACGTTATACAGTACTACGACTGGTAAAATTTTCATCCTGAGAAAGCCTGTAACAGATGACGAATGCCAGCAGCACGATACTCATGCCGATGGAGTTGTTGATATACGGATTGAAACATGACTGGAGGTAGATCATCATAGCCGCCGTCATGAAGAATGCAGCTTCTTCCCTGTATTTTTCAACCACCGAGTTTCCATATCTCAATATAGCAATCAACAGTGCAATCCAAAACGCCAGGCCTAAAAGACCCTGATGATGGAAGATGTCGAGATAAGAGATCTCCATGTGGGCAGCCCGTTCAGGCACACCCTGTCCGAATCCGTGACCTATCAATAAAGACCACCAGGTAATACGGTCGAAGACCTGTTCCATTGTTATCAGGCGCACCGAATCACTCTCTTCTCGGTTTTCAAGGTAGGATTCATCGAAATTGAAGATCTCCAACACTTCAGCCACCTCATACAACAACAAGAAGACAAGCATGAGACCAACAATCTTATAGATATTCACATCATGGGTTTTCAGATAATAAGCCAACAGGCCGAAAGCCAAAAGGATATACAGACCACGAGTATATGTGAAATAGACAGCCAATATTGTCAGAGCCATCCATACATATTGTTTTCTGCGGAAGAAGCCCAAAGCGCCGATAGGAAGATAAACAAATCCTTTATAGAACAAGGAGCTGCCCACGCCTCGGAACATAAAGGAGCCTGAGTCGTCGACGGTCTGATAATAATAGCCATGCATGTTGATGATTCCCAGTACGTCTGTCACCGTCATATAGATGAGATAAAGCACCGTCATGATTTTCACACAGAGTAACAGGATATCCAGAACCCTCTTTACCATCAGTTCTGAAGTCATCATATAATAGAAGAACAAGACTATATAGAAATAAGTCAATGGTTTGAAATCAACCATCAGATAGTCTGGCTCTGAATCAAAGATATAGGCTAACATAAATGCAATTACCATCGAAATAACATCTGCAAGAATGAAGCCTAATATGACTTTGGGGAATTCGTCGGAACGAACAAACAGATATATACTGATAGCTACTGCTACCACAAAGTTCAACATACGCAGTGTCAAGGAGCCGACAACATTCAGATCCTGTCCACTGCCCATGAGAAACAACTCAAAAAGCAGTACGTAGCAGAAGTACCTAAAATACTTATTATCCGTTAACTGACTACCGTCCATTGCGTTTGAAGAAACCAATCAGGTAATAACACCATCGCATATTGAGTAAAGGCGACAGCATCTTACCTATTTTATATTCCTTACTATTTATAAGCGTCTGGTACTCATCACTCTCCACTGGGTTGAAGAAATGATTGGCATAGATCTCCTTATGGTTTTCCCATATCTGATGCCGTATTCTGGAATAAGACTTAAAAGAATTGCGATTACGGGAATCGTACTTCATCCTGTAAAAGAACAGATATTCATCTATACGATGAACGATATCATCCTCATTCAAAAAGGTGAGCCAGAAATCCCAGTCTTCCAGTCCTTTTACCATTTGGGGGTTATAGCCTGGTGTCTTGTCAAAATCCCTCCGGCGATAAAGTGCCGTACAGACTAAGACGTTACGGCAGATAATACGACTATAGTCATACTCCGGAAGATTATAGTCGGTATTCTTGGCACCAAACAGACGCGTATTGGTACATACTACTTTCACCTCAGGGTGGTTCTCAATATAGTCTACTGTTTTCTCCAGATATGTATCAGCAATCTTATCGTCTGCATCCAATGGCAAGATGTATTTCCCCCGACTCTGACGAATGGCCGTATTTCTTGCTACGCTGACACCTTCATTGAATTTATCAATATAGCGGAAACGGGCATCGTCCTCACAAAAAGACTTCATCTTAACAAGCGAATCATCAGTGGATCCATCATTCACGACGATGCACTCGAAATTGGTAAAGGTCTGTCGGCTGACGCTTTCCAAGGTCTCAAGTATAAACTTTCCCTGATTGAAACAAGGAACGATGATTGAAACTAAAGGTTTCCTATTCTTCCCCATAATTACATGAAATGGAATAACAACTTCAGATAAGGAACCGCCAATACTTCTGGAAGAAGCAAATGCAAGTCACGCAGCTGTTTGCGCAAGTCATGACCATCTAACCTGGAACATGCCTTCCATGTGGTAGACATCCTCCTGCGCTGTCCGGCATAAAAGTCTCGGAATAAGGATGGAGCCTCCGTGTGGATGGAGTTCAAGGTAATCATCTGGAAATTCTGAATCAGGTTGTGAACATTCTGATTCTCCTCCATCTGATGTTGTCGGGCAAAATCACACATCTCTTTCAGTATCACATTGATACAAGCACAACGTCGTTCAGAATTCTTTTTCACCGTCGTGATGCTACCCTCGCGTACCTTATATAAATATGTAACATGTCCTACAGCGTATGCAGACTTTGCCATACAGGCTATCTGGAAACTCCAAAGCTCATCCTCATGAATGATTCCCTCACGGAAACGAAGATGATAGCGATTCAGGAATGACAACAGATAAAGCTTGTTGACTGACATGAGATACCAGTCCTTGACACGATAAGCACTCAGAACCTCTTCGCCTTCGAGTACGGCACCATCTTTCAGTCGAAGCGGATCCATGGGAATCTTACTGCCAATGATCTCATAATCGCCTACAACGAAATCGTAATCCCGCTGTTGTAAAGGCGCAGCTAAACGCGATATGCAATCTGGCGTAATCTCGTCATCGCTGTCCAAGAAGTATACATAGTCGCCTGTAGCAGCATCAATACCAGTATTACGAGCTGCCGAGAGACCCCTGTTCTGTTCATGATGCAGAATCATAAAAGAGATGTCACCTGTATATGACTGCAACAAACGCTCCACAATCGCCATACTGTCATCCGTTCCACAATCATCCACGAGGATACACTCCAGCCCACCCTGCCAGTCTTGATTCATCACACTTTGCAGGCAAGCCTCGATATATGGGGCCACATTATAGACAGGTATGACAACAGATATCTTCATCGTTTGGGCCAAGGGAAATTTAACTTGGCTTTACTGAACTTTGGGCCAATGATACAGTAGAAGAAATAATACAACTGGAAGAGGAAGTCAGATCCATGCACCTTGAAATAGGAGGTTGAGAAGAAATCCCAGCGCATGTGACGATACCTCACGTCGATATCAAAATTGCTCTCATCCACCGAATACTGACGATCAAGAACAAAATAGGCATATTTCAAAGCACCTAACTGATCCTTGGCAGGCAGATCATTGTTGATGGCAGAAACCAGCTCATCGCGACTCTTCATGTGATAGCAGGCACCTGTCATCTCATAGAAAGAACGTCCCACTAAGATGGAAGGCTTCCCCCAATAGCTGGCCTCAACTCCCGTGGAAGATCCAAAGGTAACCACCTTGTCGCAAGCATCCATCAGCGCATAAGAACTGACTTTACTCTCAGGTGGGATGATGGTAATATTGGGATATTTACCAAGATCGTATAACTCCATGTGGGCCTTATGTGTCACGCCCTTCAGATTGGGATGGATACGGAGATAGAAATGAATGTCCGGATTGGCATGCTGCAACATGAACTCGATGGCCTCATACTGCGATGGGAATAAATTACCTTTCTGCCACTCATCGCCCAAGGCGGCAATCTCATCCTGAGAAGAGTTGTAGATGGCGATGTTTGTCACCGAGGGATCGAAACCTTCAGGAAGTAGATCTTTCTGTTGATCCTTCGTATAGACTCTCGTGTCGAAAACCAAGATTCCATTACGACGCTTCTCATAGAAAGTAGAAGCCTGACGGGTTTTCTCTTCCAATGATTGCGGGGATTGTTTCCACAAATCCTCAACCATCCTGCCATAAAGTTCAATGTTCAATGGCCATTCACCCACGAAACGGATTTTCTTATAGGGCTCAATATGTCCGCCGACTCCCTCAAGAGAAACGAACTCAATGCCCATACTCTTAGCAATGTCATAGAACAAGCGGTTCTCAAAAAGGCGTCCGTTATAAATCAGCACCTGATCTGGCTTTAATCTCTCGAACAGTTGATAGACATAGTCCACGAAATCACATAGATTCTCAATCAAAGGAAGTGCCCACCCGATGAAACCATCCCAATTGGCCATGTCAAGGTCGCGCGAGATATCGTAATACATGGAAAGGACGGAGCTGCCTACTTCCACTTGACGGTATTTCACGGCTTTGATGTCCGCAGAATTCTTCAAATCCAGATGACGGTCTTGCTTTTCAAATTCCGTCTGCCGGATTGGCATAAAAGTCACGCCTTCGCCATATTTCTTCTGATATTGGCGATACATATAATGGCAGAAATTGCAGGTGCTCACATGTCCGCTAAGATTCATAAAACAGGATGCCAGTGCACAATGACAATAACCAAAGTAAACTGTATCACCCTCTTTCCGGCTCGTCACAATATCATCCAAAATGATCCCTACGTGGGGAGCTGCCAAAGAACAGGAACTATAGTAAAATTTCTTCATGCTGATTCTTATATCAAACCAACTCATTCAACCTGTTCCTTCGGTAAAAGAGAAACAGGCTGGTTGCAGTCAGAAGCGTTAATACAATTTTCATCCAAATAGCCGTATACATCAATGCATTGGCAAGTACCAGATCGGAAAGGATAATAGCCAAGACAAAGAATATCAGCCTACGGTCTCCGAGCCACTCAGATACCGTCTTTTTGTAATATCCTACAAAAAATGGTATCATCATCTGTGTCCAATATGACACGATGGTTGAATATATAGCTATCCGATATCCGAAAAAGGGAATGAGTGCATAACAGAGCACAAAATTCAAGATGCCAGGTACGAAAACCAACCATAAAAGCTGCATGGTCTTTTTCTCAATAAAGGCTGGCGCACTCATGAAAGCATAAAACGAAAACACGACATTAGCAAAGCATAGGAGACTGGCAATATCACACGACTTTGCCAAATTGGCATTTCTAATGAGCAAGGCATAGATCTCAGGCATCCAGATACATATGCAGAAAGTGGATGTCAAAGCCACTGCCTGACAAAGGAAATATAGTTTCCGATAAGTCTTGAAGTCCGTGTTTCTATATGCACGCTGCATCTGAGGCATGAGAGCCGTTACCAATGCTGTCGTTATCACTACGGCATAATCGCCCATCGTACCACCATGACTGAACAGACCTATCTCATCGTATGAAATATGATACTGGCTCATCACGATACGGGCAGAACTCGTCAACAGGACAAAGCCTAATGTATGTGGCACCAATGGCAAGGCAATCTTCACCATCTGTTTGATGCGCTGCCAGTTACGATCTAATAGCGGACGGATATCAAAATCAACCCATACGAACTTTACAAACACTGAGAACGTAAAGACGACAGACACGGCTCCAGCTGCAATCAGTCCCCAATAGCCCAGACGGAAATAATAGATCATCACGAATGAGACCAGCATACCAGTGACTGATCCCAGAAGATTCGTGAACACTAATGGCTTTGGAGTCTCACGCAAAGGGAACAGATGTTGTGCCAGCAAACCATTAGCCAGCAAGAAAATCGGCATGGAACCAATGGTACACAATAAAAGTTTACTCAATGAAAACTCCATCGGCAATGTAAACAACAGGATCCCCATATTCAACAAGCCAAAGCATAAGGACGACAGGAGCATGAGCATAAGAACCCTACCCCACACAAGATTATAATGGCGAGGATACTCAAAGTAGCTGTTCGTCAGATGAACATGCAAACCAAGAGGAGCGATTGAGATAAACAGGCTGGTATATGAAGTCATAACACCATAGATACCATAGTCGTATGTCGTGAGGAATGGTGTCGTCAGAGGCAGGATCACAATGCTCAACAACATTGTCAGCTTCGGCACCACCCCATAATAAATGGTATTTGCAACTATCTTTCTGGTCGACATCCCTATTTCACAGCTAATAAATGATGTTCCATTAATTGGTCCTTTATCGGGATGAGCTTATCAACGGGTATGTCGAGAATATTGCTGATTCCAATCAAGTCATTTCTACCGTCTGCATAAGCGATAAAATCCTGCATGTAGCGTGCATCGCCTTTTGTACCCTTCTGACTGACAGTAGGATATAATCCGCGTTTGCCTAACTGAGGCTCACACTTACACTGCATCTGATAGAAATAATTGTTTTCCAAGGCATTGATTACCTTCACCATCACTTCATAAGCGCCTGATAAACCTTCAGGACTTATCAAGTCCATGTTGTCTGCAGAAGTATGGTATTCCGAATACTCATGATACTTGCTCCGACAAAAAGCACAGACAGGCAAATCAACACCTGCCGAACCATATTGACGTTCGTCGGAGGCCCTCTTCATAAACGAATAACGGATATAATCAGGATAGTGGAACTTCAGGACATTATTCAAAACACGGTCGGCTAATGTATCTTCGTATTTTGTAGACACCATCGAATAAGTCCGGTTGTCGCCCACACAACTTAACACAAAGCCAGCCTTAACATGTTGTTGAAGTGCCTCCAGATTCCTACTGAGATATGTAATTGAACCTATGGTCTCAGGAATAAAGACAAATCGGTAAGTATATCTGCGATGAGACAGAGACTTCAGATACTTGATCAATTCTGTCTGTACACAGGGACCAGACAGTTCGTTATTCGCCATTGAGGGATGACAAAGATAGGTTGAGAAGAAGATCTCATCATCAGTCTCACCTGGCAAGACCAGTTCTCCATAAGTCAGAAAACCATCTTCTAAGGTACTGTCAATATACACCTCATATTCTGCATCAGTCAAAGCCTGTTTCTGACGTTCACTCATGCAGAAACCCCAACGCTCCTTATAGTACGAGGTAACATATGGTATCCACTCTGGCTGTTCAGGCTGCGTATAGACGTGCTCTGACAATTCCTCACGACTGAGTGTCTGATGAATCGGTATTGAATAACCCATTACATGCAGATTACAATCGTTGAAATCAATAATCGTCTCCCCCTGCATGTTCTTGATCCAGCCCCCTCGGATGTTCCATTCCTTGGGTACAGTCCAGTCATAGACAGCAGTTCCTGAAGGAACCTCAAATACCTGTATCTCTGGTACAATCTCCCGTATCATCTCCAACGACTGACGAAAGCCGTTGCCCGTGATGCTACGACAGATGGGGAAAAGCTTTCCCGCCAATTCGTACATATTTCTACCTGTGTCGTTCATTTCAGGCATTTGTTAGCTCTTTCTTTTTCTTGTCGAGTCCTAACAAGAACATCAATTCACCTTCTTGATGCAGAATCCATCCTGTTGTACAGAGCAATACCAGCAGCACAAAGATGAATACAATTCGACTGCGCTTGGGACCTGCCTTACGCAGAGGTACCGTTGCACTCTGAAGAGTCGTAAAAGCGGGTGTCTCTTCTTGAACTTTTGCTTTGGCTGCCAAAAGCTGGGCACCAATGGCGTTATAGTTGTTATACTGAAGCTGCATTTCGTTTTCGAGCTTCGTCTGCTTCAATCTTACAGATTCCAATACCAGATCCTGATTGGCATCCATGAAATCAGCATAGATTTCGCAAGCGCGGTCATAATTTTTCCTGGCATCTTTATAGAGTGTCTCGATATAGGCTAAATCATGACGTGCCTTCTTCGTCCTGTATTCTGTGAGAAAATATTGCAGACGCTCCTTGACGGAGTCGGCAATCGTTGCAGCAACCAGAGGATCCTGATCGGTCACCACAATTGAAATCACATCAGTCTTCTTGTCGATTTTGCACTCAATGCTACCTGCTACGGCATTAGCAATACTTTGCTGGGCAGGTGTCAGACGGAAATTGTTAACCGTATCTTTCTGTTCTGCTTTCTGGTTCTCATCGTTTGACCTAAACAGGCCAAAGAATGCTTTCAGACCCGTTGTCCACCAAGGAGACTTTTGTTCATTGTCTAAGTAGTCATAGTAGGTCATCACACGATCATCGTTTTCCATCTTAACCTTGACATTGAACATGGAAGTCCTGAAATCCACAGAACGCATCAGATCAGGATATAGGTTTGGCGTTATGGCATCACCAGACTTATTGGAACTGCTTCCAATGTTGAAGCCAAAACTACTGGCCAACGAAGCGAGGCCGCTGAAACTGCTACCACTTCCTGTCTCTGGTGCCAGGGTTACTTCGCACTTATAATAGTTGGGCATTCCCAACGTAATAAGACAAGCTGCGATAAAAGCAATGGGAAGCGTTTTATAATAAAGCCGCTTATGCTTCTTGATTGCAGACAGAATTTTCTCTGAATTGGTTTTTTGCTCCTGTGATTGCTGGAGACTGTTGTTCTGTTCGTCCATATCTTTTCGGTAGAAATAATTATTCTTGTTGTTGATCATCACTCAAAGGTAATAAGAATGCTGCAGGCAGGAAAGCAATTGCTACAGCTGCGACATTCTCTACTTGAACTACGACACATTTGTTTTTCTTCACACGCTTGATAGTTCCTTCAACACCAGCAAAATCGCCTTCTATCACCTTCACTTTTTGTCCTGGTTTGCCAGCAAACGTAAGATTTTCCATATAGAAGACACGATCATCCAAAACTGATGCCACCCTGATAAAGTTATCCATTTGCTTGTCTGGTATAGTCAGGATGTCATGACGCATGAAATTGTTATCATCGTCATAGACAGGATGCATGATGTATCGTAATGGCTGCAGTTCCTTTTTTGTCATCTTGAGCTCAGTTATCA
>JAEEGL014188882.1_pt1 | contig 13473 bp, 10 predicted proteins | sample 9134231 | NCBI WGS metagenome assembly JAEEGL01 (sample SAMN16246548, study PRJNA631951) | gut metagenome | biome: gut microbiome; feature: rumen; material: fiber-attached | host: Bos | place: Iran: Karaj | collected 2018-10 | reverse complement strand
TGCCGATGTCGAAGCCGCCTGCCGCAGGCGCCGCAGCTGCCGGCGCCGCCTTCTGGGCCGTGGCCAGGGCGGCCGCCTTCTTGGCCTGGGCGTACTTGGCGATGGCGTCGCCTATCATCTGGCGTATGCGCTTGTAGGGCGACCACACGGCCTGGCGTATGCTGATGGGATTGTGGATGATCTTCGTGATCACGGCATCCCAGTCGTTGCCGTCGTTGTCCACGAAGACGCCGTTGCGGCCCTCGACGAGGTAGTCGTCGGAGCCGGCCGTGAGGGCCGCCATGACCGTGCGCTTGGCCGGGGCGCCGCCGGCCTCGTCGAGGCGCTTGCACTCGGCGTAGAGCAGGCAGAGCTGGCTGGTGGAGGCCATGTGGGAGTGGGCGGCCACGTCCTCCACGGGCAGGCAGAGGCGGCAGGAGCGGCCGTCGACGTAGAGCGTGCCGGTGCGGAAGGTGACGTCGTCGCTTAAGCTGTAGAAGTTGTAGAAGGAGACGAAGTTCTGGAGCAGCTTGTTGAGGTGCAGGTAGAAGAGCACGAGCTTGGTGAGGTCGGCTATCTCGCTGGTGCCCTCGGCCTTGGTGATGTCGTCCTCCACGAGCTGGTTGAACTTGTCGAGCACGCCGCTCTCGAGGAACTCCCTGGCCTTGGCTTCGCCGAGGGCGTCGAGGGCGCCCGCCGCATCGGCCGCAGGCGCAAAGGCGCCGGCCTCGGGGGCTGCGATGGCCGGACGCGTGGCCAGCGCGTCGCCGAAGGGCGCGAAGGCCGCCACCACCTTCTTCCAGTCCTTGTAGGTGATTTTCTCGTCGTGGGGCAGCAGGGGCTCTGCCAGGGCGCAGAAGGCATCGAGCTTCTCGCGCCACAGGGGGTTGAGGCCCGAGGCGATGGGCAGATCCGCATCGGCCGAGATGCGGGAGAGGGGCAGGGCGGAGAGGGCGTCCTTGTCCAGGGTCTCCTTCTGCAGGGCTTCCAGCAGCTTCTCGTCGGCGTTGAGCGGCGTCTCGGCCTGCGGAGCAAAGGCGGCGAGCCGGCAGCGCAGGAAGAAATCCTCGACCTTGGGGGCGATTTCCTGCAGCAGGGCGTAGGCTTTTTCGGTGTTCTCGCCTGCCGGCAGCTCGCTGGCGGCCAGGGCTCCGCGCCATTCGACCCAGTCCTTGAGGGCGCCGGCAAAGGCTTCGCCGAGCTCCTTGGTGAGGCCGGGCGCGCCGGAGGCGTCCTCGGCGCCGCCGACCACGGCCAGGCCCGCTTCCACGAAGGCCTTCACCTCGGGATCGAGGTCGTCGTGGGCCGGCAGCACGCCGTCGCCGTTGAATAGCTTGCCGGCCGCGCCCTTGGCGATCTCGGCCATGTCGGCCTGGGTGACCAGTCCGTCCTCAGGCTTGCCGAGGTGGCTCAGCACCGCGCTGGCGGCGGCCCGCATGCGGGCGCCCTCGGGCGTGTCCTCGCGCAGGAAGGCCACGGCCAGGCCTTCGCCGGGATGGCAAATGGGCGCGTCGTCGTTCAGGCGCTGGCAGACCCAGTCCACGGCATCGAGCACTTCGGGCACGCGGATGCGCCCGTCGCCGTCCTGGTCGAGCAGCTTCATGGTGTCGGCGTCGAATTCCAGGCCCTTGGCCGGGCAGCTCATGGCGCCCCAGAGCTTGGGATCAAGTTCGCGCAGGTGCCGAAGCTCCGCCATGCTGGTCAGAATGACCTGGTCGTTGCCGCCCATGCGCTGGAAATTCCATGTGATTTTGCTGTCTGTGTCTGCCATTGCTCATCCTCTTTCAAGGCGGGGACGGGGCCTGCCTGGCAGGCTCTGGCTCCCAGTCTTGGCATTGTATGGTTGAAATGAAAGGCGTGGTGGACTTGAGGGGAAAGGGGGCCTGGCGCCTGCCGGGCAGGCGGTGCAGGTCCCCGGAAATGTCTGGCGCTGGCCTACTCGGGAGCCGTCGTCCTGCGGCCCATGGGGCGCACCTGTATCTGCACCTTCTCCTGGCGTTCCGGCTTCTGCACCTTGTCGCCGGAGCGCACCGGCGCCGAGGGGCCGGCCGTGGCCCTGTGCTTTGCGGGCTTGTCCTTGGCCTGCCGCTGGGTGGCCGTGGGCGCCTGCATGGTGCCTTCCCGGCCGGCCGGCTTGGTGGACGCGTTGGCCTTGACGGGCGCCTGGGTCGGCCGCTTGGCCACGGGCTTTGACTCCTGCGGCGCGGGCTGGGCCTTGGGCTTGGACTGGGGCTTGGCCTTAGGCTTGGCTGGCTTGGCGTCGGCAGTCTTGGCGCCGTCCTGGCCGCTGGCCGGGCGCTTGTCCTTGGATGCCGCCCTGCCGGTCTTGCCGCCCTGGCCCTGGCTGGCTGCGGGAGCGGCCTTGCCGGGCTTGGCCATGCTCGGGCCGTCCAGATCTGTCGCTGCCGGCTGGCCCTTGTTCTTGCGGGCGCCGGGAGCGCCTTCGGCCTTGCCCTGGGAGCCCTGTCCGGCCTTGCCCTTGGCAGACTGCGCCTTGGCCTTGGCATCGCGCTCCCTGGCGGCAGCGGCTGCGGCCGGATCGCCCTTGCCCATGTCCACGCGTCTGGCGCCGATGAAGGTCTTCCTGAAGAAGTCGGTGTCCAGGGACTCGACGCGAACCCGGGCATTCGGCTTCGGCGCATGGATGAAGCGGCCGTCGCCGAGATAGATGCCGGTATGGTAGCCGCCGTCGCGGCGCCGGAAGGACACGATGTCGCCGGCCCGCATCTTGTTCCTGTCCGTCACGGCGTAGCCCACGCGCGACTGCTCCTGCGCCGTGCGGGGCAGATTGACGCCTGCGCCCTTGTAGGCCCACTGCACCAGCCCTGAGCAGTCGAAGCCGCCGGGATTGCGTCCGCCAGGCACGTAGGGCGTGCCGAGGGCGCTGTGGGCGCGGCCCGTGACGCCGCCGGCCTCCCGTTTGCCGTTGACCACCTCGCGGCGCGGGGCGGCCTCCCTTCCCTTGCCGGCCTTGGCAGAACGCGCCGGCTTGCGCTTGCCCGCAGAAGGATAGCCGTCGCCGTAGGCGTAGGCGTCCTCGTGCGGGGAGGCGTGCCGGCTGGAGCAGGCGGGGAGGGCGAGGCTGAGCAGCAGCAGGAGGAAGAGGGCGTGTTTAAGGGACATGGGCGCACCTTGCGTATGCCCGGAAGTCGCAGGCCTCAGGGCAAGGCCAGACGGGATCACGGGCAGATCACCCGTCAACGCTAAAGAAAAGCCATGTCAAAGTCGAGAACTTCTTGCGAGCGGCCTGCGATCAGCGGCGCAAAGCGCCGGCCGGATCCGGCCGGCGCTTCGCGCCGGACCGCCAGGGAAAGGGGAGCCCCTTTCTCCGCAGCCGGCGTTTCCGGGCCTGGAGGGCTACGGCCGGTCGAGGAAGGCGACGAGGCTTTTGCCGTCCTTCTTGCCGATGAAGGCGGCCACGCGGCTCTGCGTCTTCGCCATGGCCTCCTTGAGCGCGGGAAGGACCTCTGCCGGCACCTCCCCCAGGGTCTTGTCGAAGTAGTTGACGAAGAGCTTGCCCGCCGGGGCGTCCTGGCTGCCGTCGTCCTCGGTCCAGACCTTGGGCTCGATGTCGAGCTTGGCGCAGAGCACGGGCATGTCGCAGGGCGCAAGTCTGCTCTCCACGGCGAAGACCAGGGCCCGGCACTCCTTGGAGGGCGAGTAGGCCAGATCGAGGGCCGGCTTGGGGGCGCCCTGGGCGAGGCGGGCAAGGCACGCCATGCCGGACTTGGCGAAGAAGAGGAAGTTGGCGGGCAGCTTCCCGATGCGGCCCATCTTGGAGAGCACGAAGACGTCCTCCCACTCGCGCTCGAAACCGACTTCCTCGCCGGCCAGCATGCTCTTCACTATGGCTTCCCGGGACGTGCCGTCGCGGTTCACGTCGTCCGCTGCCTGCAGGGGGACGCCGGCAAAGGAGACGGCGCCCGCAAGGGTCGCCTGGGCCTGCCATTCCTCTGCGCCGACAATCCGGGCGTTGACTATCGTTTCCGGCCCGTGGCCGCTCTGCTTGTCCATGCTGACCTCCTTGGCGTTCCGTGGTGCTTTGGCGTGCTGCCGGCCTGGGGCCATGCCCCAAGGCCTGCTGCATGATAGGCTGAGCCTGCGGCAAAGGAAAGGGCCGCGGGTCCGGAACGGAAAGGATCCGGCGATCCGGCGATGGGCTGGATTGCCGGCACAAGAGGTGCTACAAGCACCGAGTGCCATGCCCTTTCCCAGCGCTCAACACCAAGAGGCCGTCCATGTCCCACATGCACCGCATTCCGCTTCTTCCCGTCTTTGTGGCCGCCCTTGCCGGCTTCTACTTCACGGAGTCCCTGTGGAAGCCCCTGCTGGACGACATCGCCCTCATGTTCGGCTCCGTCCTCACCCTCGGCTGCCCCTTGACCGGCATGCTGCACTGGCTGGTCCTGCAGGGAAGGACGGCTCTCGGGCGCTTCCTTCTGGCCTCGCCCCTCTCGGACATGCTCGTGGTCTCCCTCGGCGAGTCCTTCGGCTGGTCCCTGGCCGCCATCGTCTTTCTTGCCCTGAGCCGCTGGTTTACGGCCTTCGACTTTGCGGCGGCCGCCTTCATGGCCTGCGCCGTCACTGCCTTTGCTTCCTACCTGAACGGCTTCCCGGCCCTCTTCTACGCCTGCATCGGCAGGCGGCGCTAGCTTCCGGTTCAGCACTCCTTGATAAAGCTATTTGGATAGAATAGGATATCTCTGCTGCAGCTGAACAAGGAGACATACCCGGCATGGCAAGCAGTGAACGACCCCGCCCGCAGGCGGATGGAGCATGGGATCAGGAGAACGGCTTCGTCTTCAGGCCGTCGGACAGCCGCGTGCTGGAATGGCACAAGCGGCAGGGCCTGCCCCGCGTGCTGCTGCTCTGGGGCGCCGCCGGCGGGGGCAAGAAGCACCTCGCTAGGCGCTGGGCCGGCAAGAAGGGCCTCTGCCTGGCCTGCGGACCTGATCTGGAATCCACCCTGCGCGCTCCGGGCTTCTGCCAGGCCTTTGGCCAGATGACGGGGGCAGAGCGCCGGGTCATAGCCGAAGTCCTCATAGACCGCGCCGTCCAGGGGCCGCTGGCGCTCATGGACTGCGAGGTGCTGCTTGCCAACGACCTTGCCTTCGGCAGGGCCCTTTCCCAGGCCTGGCTCGACAGGCGCAAGGATCATCCCTGCCTCGTCCTCGGCGGCGAGTCCGTGCCCGTGCCGGCGGGCCTGCCTCGCGAATTTCTGCGCATCCACCACATCCAGGCCGTGACCTTCCAGGAGTTCAGGCAGTGCGTGCCTGACATGGCGCCGGCAGAGCAGCTCTTTGCCTACGCCGTCTTCGGCGGCCAGCCGGGCTTCTTCCTCAACCTCAAGCCTGGCCAGTCCGTTGCCGAGAGCGTCTACGGCGTCCTGCTGCACCCGGAGCGCATGCTGCCGGCCCGGGGCCTGTGGTGGGAGCGCCGCTCCGATCCGAGGATTGCCCTGGAGCTGCTCGCCAGCCTCAGGCAGAGCGCCGTTGCAAGCGCGGACCTCTATCTTGCCCTGCACGCCTCGGGGCTGGCAGCCGAGGCCTGTCCCGAGGCGCCGGAGAACGAGAAGGTCGACGCCGCCGTCAGCGCCGCGCGCTTCACCCTGGACGAACTGGCCCGCGCCGACGTGATCCTTCAGGTCGCCAACCTCTGCCGCAAGGAGGCCGGCCCCGTGAAGGTGGAGTGCTACGATGCCGTGCCCGGCGCCCTGCGCTTCTGGCTTGCCATGCACGAGGCCCTTGGCAGGGAGCCCGGAAGTCCGCTCGAGCTTTCCCCGGACGAAGCTGCCTTCCTCTGTCAGTCCCTGCCGGAGCTGGCGCAGAGCTTCGGCCTGCCCGCCTTCCGCGATGCCTGCTTCCAGTGGCTGTGGCAGTCCAACGCCTGCGGGCTTCTGCCCCGAAGCTTTTCCAAGTTCGGCCTCTGGATCCGGGCCGTGCCTGGCACGCCCGTGGAGCAGTGCTACGCGCCTGGCGACAGGCTGGGCTTCGTCATGGAAAGCGCCGACGGCTCCCACGTCCTGGCCTGCGACTGCTCGCTCAATCCCAAGGGCGAGAGCCGGGCCTTCGTGGAACGCCTGGTCTCCAAGCTCAGCCGCGACGTGCCGGGCTACCGCGCAAGCGACATACGCTACTGCGCCTTTTCGCTGCACGGCTTCGACGAGGACGCAAGACGCGCCGCCGAGGCCCTTGCCGGCAGGCTGCACACCTGCATTCTCCTAGCCGACGCCGGCATCGTTGCAGCAGGCCCGGCGGCCGCCGCGTCCGGCCTCCAGCAGGGCCAGGCCTCCAGCTACGCGGATCTTGCGCTGCGGGCCCTCTTCAAGCCCGAGGAAGACGTCCTCTTCCGCGCAGCCGCCTCGCCGCTCCTGCAGTAGCGCAGGCTTGCGCAGCAAGGCAGGCTGGGACGCGGACAGAAGCAAAACGGCAGCAGGCCTTGACGCAGGCTGACTCGGCGACTACCCTTGCCCCATGGACGCCATCCTTGCCATACCCGCCAGGGCGGGGCGCGCGCAGCTCTTCTTGCAGGCCATGCAGGCAGAATTCTCCTGCAGGCTGCCGGGCTTGCAGACCTGCGCCTGCAGGTGCACGGCGTCCGCCGGCGCCACCTGACCCGACTGCGGCAGGTGGGGCTGGATGTCTTGCCGTCATGCGTGAAGCGGGCGCTTCTGCGCCTGCCCGCTTTTTCGCATCATCCTCCCTCCTGCCTCCGGGGCCGTTCCGGCGCCTCAAGGTAAACCACATTCCAGCAAGGGAGGAAAACGCATGCGTCATCTCTTCACCGTCATGGCCGGCCTGTTCTGCACGGCGGCTCTTGGCTGCCTTGCCTCGCCCGCCGGCGCGGCCGATCCCCTGGATGCCTTCAAGGGCCTCAAGGGCACGCTCGACATCGCCGGCGGCACGGCCCACATTCCGGTCATGAAAGGCGCTGCCCAGCAGATCATGGCCGCCAACAAGGACATCCGCATCACCGTGACCGGCGGCGGATCGGGCGTCGGCGTCCAGAAGGCCGGCGAGGGCCTCGTGCAGATAGGCAACACCGGCCGCGCCCTCAAGCAGGGCGAGATCGACAAGTACGGCCTCGTGAGCTTCCCCTTCGCCATCGACGGCGTGGCCGTGGCCGTGAGCCTCGACAACCCCGTCTCCAGCCTCGCCAAGGCCCAGGTGAAGGACATCTTTGCCGGCAAGATCGCCAACTGGAAGGACGTGGGCGGCAAGGACGCCCCGATCACGCTCTACGTGCGCGAGGACGGCAGCGGCACCCGCGAGACCTTCGAAGGCCGCGCCCTCGACAAGGGCACGTCCGCGCCCAGCGCCAACGTCGTGAACTCCAACGGCGCCATGAAGACCGCCATCGCCAAGGATCCCAACGCCATAGGCTACGTCGGCATCGGCCATCTCGATGCCAGCATCAAGGGCGTGGCCATCGACGGCATGGTGCCCACCCAGGACAACGCGGCCAATGGCAAGTACACCGTGACCCGCCTGCTCTACATGAACACCAAGGGCGAGCCGCAGGGCCTCACCAAGGCCTTCGTGGACTACATCTTCACGCCTGCCGGCCAGGAGCTGGTGCGCAAGGCCGGCTACATCCCCTATGCCAAGTAGCGGCAGTCCAGACATCCCGGACGCGTTCGCCGCGCCGTCCCCGCTGCAGGACGCCCAGGCGCCCGTGCCGGAAGCTGTGCAGGAATCTGCGCAGGGAGTCGCGCAGGATCTGCCGGTTCTCGAGGCGCCTGCCGATCCCGGGGACGGCGCCGGCTGGGGCGCCAGGCTTGCCGCGGCGCTGGCTGCGGGCGGCGCCGTGCTGCTCTGCCTCATGGTGGCGCTGGCAGCCCTGCCGGCCCTCTTCGGATCCGGTGGCGAGAGCCCCTTCCACTGGAACTGGCATCCCTACGAGGGCCAGTTCGGGATCCTGCCCATGTGCGCCGGCACCTTGGCGCTCACGGCCTTTGCCCTGGCGCTTGGCTGGCCGCTGGCGCTGGGGCTGGCGTGCTGGCTCCTCTGCGAGGAGGCGAAGTTCCTGGCGCCGCTGGTGCGCTTCACCGCAGGCCTCGTGCGCTTCATGACCACCATACCCACCGTTGTCTACGGCTTTGCAGCCGTTTTCCTGCTCACGCCCCTGATGCGGGGCTGCTTTGGCGGCACGGGCCTGGGACTGGCCACGGCAGGCCTTGTCCTCACCCTGCTCATTCTGCCCTCCATGCTCCTCACCCTGGAAGCGGGCCTGAAGCCCCGCCTCGAGGCCCTCTGCCCCTGGGGCCAGGCCCTCGGCTTCTCCAGGCTTCAGCTCCTGCGACGCTTCGTCCTGCCGGAAGCGGGTCGCACCCTGGTGGCCGCTGCCGTGCTTGGCTTCGGCAGAGCCGCCGGCGATACCCTGCTGCCGCTGATGCTGGCCGGCAACGCCCCCCAGGCGCCGGAAGGGTTCTTTGCCAGCCTGCGCACCCTGTCTGCCCACATGGCCATGGCAACGGCCAACGAAGTGGGCGGGGGCGCCTACAACTCCCTCTTTGCCGCAGGCTGCCTGCTGCTTGGCGCAACGGCCCTGGCAAGCCTTGCCCTGCGCAGGCTCATGGCAGGCGACACGTGCGCTTCCGGGAAGGCAAGGGCTGTGCAGGAGACGCCCAGGCCATGACCAGAGCAGGGCTTTCCGACCTGATCCTGCGCTGGTGCCTGCGCCTCTTCGCGCCTCTGGTGATCCTTGCCGTGGGGGCGCTCCTCGTCTTTCTCGTGCGCCAGGGCTGGCCTTCGCTGTCGCCCTCGCTCGTCTTCGGCTCCGTGCCTGCCCTCGACGCCCTGCTCGGCCGCCAGGCTGTGTGGGACGGCCTGTGGCCCGCCTGCGCCGGCACCTTCTGCCTCGTGGCCCTGGCAGCCGGCATGGCGCTCTTTCCCGGCATAGGCTGCGGGCTCTACCTTGCCGAATTCGCCCCGCCCCGCAGGGCTGCCGGCATACGCCTCGCCATGGACGTGCTGGCGGGAACGCCCTCCATCGTCATGGGGCTTTTCGGCTTCACCCTCATCCTCTTTCTGCGCAAGACCCTGCTGCCAGACGCCAACACCTCGCTCCTGCTCTCCGCGGCCTGCCTGGCCCTGCTCGTGACGCCCGTGCTGGCCGCCACCACCGCCGAGTCCCTGGCAGCCATGCCGCAGAGCCTGCGCGCCACCTGTCAGGCCCTTGGCTTCACCAAGCGGCAGTGCGCCAGGCACATGCTGCTCCCCTGCGCCCTGCCCGGCATAGCCGGCGGCATCGTGCTCGCCGTGGCCAGGGCCGCCGAGGACACGGCCGTCATCATGCTCACCGGCGCCGTCGCCAATGCCGGCCTGCCGGCCGGGCTCTGGAGCCGCTTCGAGGCGCTGCCCTTCAGCATCTACTACACCTCGGCCCAGTACCAGGACCAGGACGAGCTCCTGCGTGGCTTCGGGGCCGCCCTCCTGCTGCTGGCCCTCTCCTCGGGCCTGCTGCTGGCCGCGCATCTCCTCGAAAAGCGCTTCCGCAGGCGCTGGCAGGGCGAGGTCTGAGCAGGGGCAAGGCAGGCTGTCCATGAACCATGCCACGAACCACGTCATGAACCAGGCAACGAACCCGGCTAGGCGGCAGTCCATCTGCGTCGAGCATCTGGAGGTCGCCTTCGGTGGCCGCAGGGTGCTTGAGAACGTCGATTTCGATGCCAGGGCAACAGGCCTCAGCGTCATCGTGGGGCGTTCCGGCTCAGGCAAGACGACTCTGCTGCGCGCCCTCAACCGCCTCAACGAAACCCTGCCCGGCTGCCGGACCAGGGGAAGGGTGCGCCTTGACCTGGGACGGGGGCTGGAAGACGTCTATCCCCAGTCCCTTGGCGCCCGGGTGCGTCCGTTGAGCGAGCTGCGCCGGCTCGTCGGCATGGTCTTCCAGACCCCGAGCGTGCTGCCGGTGAGCGTGGCCCAGAACATCGCCGTGCCGCTCAAGGTGGTGCGCGGGGTGCCGGGATCGGAGATAGGCGACCGCGTGCGCCAGGCCCTCGAGGCCGTGGGCCTGTGGCAGGAAACCGCAGACCGCCTGCGCCTGCCGGCGGCCAGCCTGTCCGGCGGCCAGCAGCAGCGCCTCTGCCTCGCGCGGGCGCTCGCCCTGGAACCTGCCGTGCTCCTGCTCGACGAGCCCACCGCCTCCCTGGACGTCCATTCGGCCCGCGCCATCGAAGATCTGCTCACGGGGCTTGCCGAACGCTATCCCCTGGTCGTCGTCTCCCACAATCCGCGCCAGGCCGCCAAATTGGCCCAGAGTCTGGCCGTCATGGCCAAGGGGCGCATGCAGGCCCGCTTCGAGCGCGACATCCCGGATGCCGGGGAGATAGGGCGCCTGCTCGGCGAGGCCTGAGACAGGAGTCCTGCCGGAAGCTGATCCGCTTCCGGCACCCTCGCCGCAGGGGCATAGGAGACAGGTGCGCAGGGCATCGCGGCAGCGGCAAAACCTGGCACCAGCCAGCCTGGCGAGATGCCTGGCCTGCCGCCAGAGCGATGCTGCCTACTCGGTCTCGTAGCCCAGCCGGTCGAGCAGCGCCTTCTGGAAGTCCATGAGCGCGGCCACGGAGTCGGACTTGAGGCGCAGGGCGCTGCGCGTGGAAAGCCAGCGCTTCATCGTGACGAGGGTCACGCCTATGGCCTTCGCAAAGGCCTCTTCGTCCAGCCCGGAGAGCTTGAAGAGGTTGCGTATGGCCGTGCCTGTGGGATGGTCCGCCTTGACGAGGCCGCGGGGACGGGGAAGCTTGCCGCCCGCCTGAGGCGCTGTGGCGGGCGCCGGCTTGGGCTCGGGCTTCGGCGCCGGCTTGGGGTCAGGCTTGGGCTCGGGCCTCGGTTCGGGCTTGGGCTCGGGCGCCGGCTTGGGCTTGGGCTCGGGCGCCGGCTTGGGGTCAGGCTTGGGCTCGGGCTTGGGGGCAGGCCTCGGTTCAGGCTTGGGCTCGGGCTTCGGCGCTGGCTCAGGCTTGCTTTGCTTTGCCTTGGCTTCCTTCGTCTTTTTGGCTTGCTTGGCCGGCTTGGCTTCTGCCGGAGAGGCAGGGATGCCGGGAGCATCCTGCGTGGCCCCGCCCATGTCGAGGTCGATGCCAAAGAGGGCGCCCATGTCGTCCACGTCGAGCTCGCTGGCGTCGGCTGTCGCTTCGGTGGTCGCCTCCAGGCTCTGGTCGAGCAGATCCGCGGAGTCGACGCCGCGCAGGAGAAAGATCTGGTCCGGCTCGTCGTCGAAGCGACGGCCTATGCCGTAGAGCACGGCGGCCACGTGCTTGCACATGTAGGCCCAGTCCGGACAGGAGCAGGAGAACTTGATTTCATTGGGGGAGGGGAACATGCCCGTTTCAGGCGCGCAGATGATCTGCATGACCTCCTTGGAGAGCTTGCCCTGCAGAAGCTCGACGAGGGAGCCCACGCGACCTGCGCACTTGGCGCAGATGGCCTGCCAACGAGCCTTGTCGAGGGGCTCGATCTGGATTTCGACGTCGTAGAGGTGGGAGCCCGCCACCTTGGCCTTGACGAGGCCCTTGGACAACTCCAGGTGGCAGACGCTGCCGTTGCGCACGTAGCTGCGGCCGCGGGGCAGCCTGTTCTCGTAGTCGGCGTACTTTTCCAGGCCCTCGCACCAGGCCTTGCCCCAGAAGGTCTTGGCCAGGGCGCCTTTGAACTCCGCGATGGGCTGGACCTTGAGGCCTTTCTTCTCCAGTTTGGCAAGGGCTTTCTTGGCCCGGGCCATCTTTTCCGCGACAGAGACGTATCTGGGGTAACCGCCGTAACCGAACATGGGCTTTCCTGCTGACTGGTGCTTGAGGTTGATGCATTGAAACCGTTGCATCTTGCCCTAGTCTGGCGCAGGCTGGCAAGTATTATCCGGCACTTGAATCGCATTTTGTCCCCAGACCTTTTTCTTTGCGCCCCTTTTGGGGGATGTCCCAGGCCGGAGAAAGCAAGACGGGACATGGATTTGCCCTCCTCCACTTCCGGAAGCTCTCTTCGCGAGGAAAGAGGGGGCGAACAACGTGCCCTTTCGGTCAGGAAAATCTGAGTTTTGGCATGTTTTCTATTAGTATCAGCTACGCTCTATTTGTCTATATGAAAAACTCAATATTTTCGCTAGCTTAGAGATGGAAATGCGGATGTAAGAACATGTGGTGGCCCCTGATTTACCAGATACAGCAAAACTCTTTTCTATTAGAAATCTACTAGCTTCGAGGGCCTCTCTCATGGACGGGCATCAAAAAAATAGATTATAATCAGATAGTTAGCTGGACGATAGTGTTTTCTAGTAGAAAAACTGCCAAAACTCAGAAGGAAAAGTGTTCGGCGCGCGTGCTGCGCCGTCTCTCTGCGGAAGATGCCAAGCCCTGCCCCTGCCAGAGCTGTGCAGAGCTCTTCTTCGACGAGGAACCAAGCCATCGGGACCCCGGGGAGCGTTCGTCGCCACGCATCACTCGCGCCAAGGTTCAGCCGTGGCCGCTCCTGGCTGCAGAGGGCAGTTCCGCCTTCCCGCTACTCGAGCACCTGGGCGGCGTCCAGCCTGACGAGCTTAAAGATTTCCTCGTCGCTTAAGCTTGCGATGTTCACCTCCGCGCCCGTGCCGAGCACATCGTCCGCCAGCTGGCGCTTCTCCTGGATGATCTTGTCGATCTGCTCCTCCACGGTGCCCTTGACAAGGCACTTGTGGACAAGGACGTTGCGCTTCTGGCCGATGCGGAAGGCGCGGTCGGTCGCCTGGTCCTCCACGGCGGGATTCCACCAGCGGTCGAAATGCAGCACGTGGCTGGCTTCGGTGAGGGTGAGGCCCGTGCCGCCGACCTTGATGGTGAGCACCATGAAGGGCGGGCCGTCCGGGGTCTGGAAGGCGTTCACCAGAGCCTGGCGTTTCTTGACGGGGATCCCGCCGTGCATGACGAGGCCCCTGGCCCTGAAGATGCCGGCAAGGAAGTCGGCCAGGGGCTCGACCGTCTCGCGGAACTGGGAGAAGACGAGCAGCTTCTCCTGGCGCGAGGCGATGGTCTCGCAGAGCTCGCCCACGGCCTGGAACTTGCCGGAGAGGGCGGGATCCCAGGCGTCGCCCGATCCCGCCTGGGCGGGATGGTTGCAGATCTGCTTGAGCATCATGATGGTCGAGAGCACGATCATGCGGCGCTTGGCATTGCCTTCCTCGTCCGTGTCCACCTTCTTGAGCTCCTTGGCGAGCCGGTCCGTCACAGCCGTGTACATGGCTGCCTGTCGCGGCGTGAGGCGACATTCCAGCGGCATTTCTGTCTTGTCGGGCAGACTGTCGATGACGGACTTGTCCGTCTTCATGCGCCGCAGGATGTAGGGACGGGTGAGCCGGCGCAGGGGGGCAAAGGCGTCGGCGTCATGCGACATGCTCTTGGCCTTGGAGGCAAAGACCTTCGCCGCGCCGAGCAGGCCCGGATTGAGGAAGTCGAAGAGGGCCCAGAGGTCGGCAAGCCCGTTTTCGATGGGCGTGCCGGTGAGGGCGATGCGGGCTGGGGCCTTG
>JAEEGL013997657.1_pt1 | contig 13473 bp, 7 predicted proteins | sample 9134231 | NCBI WGS metagenome assembly JAEEGL01 (sample SAMN16246548, study PRJNA631951) | gut metagenome | biome: gut microbiome; feature: rumen; material: fiber-attached | host: Bos | place: Iran: Karaj | collected 2018-10 | reverse complement strand
GTGTATGGCGGCTCTCAAAGCGCCTGTTCCTTTGCCGTGAACAACTCTGACACTGTGAAGATGCGATAAGTATGCATCATCAAGGTACTTATCGAGTTTGGCGATCGCCTCATCGGAATTAAGTCCCAAAAGATTGATCTCGGCCGATATCGTCGCAGCCTTGGAAAAGCCGGATGCGTAACTTGTAGGTCTTGAAGGTTCTTTGACTTCTTCGACCTTGGCATAGATAAGATCATCCGCACTGACTTTGAATTCCATGATTCCCGATGCGATGGTGATCTTTCCTTTGGAATCGGCAAGTTTCTTTACCTCTCCGGTCATGCCCATCGAAATTGAGTGAACTTTATCTCCGACCTTAAGCTTGTCTTTGTCGACTTTCTTTCCGGTGTTTTCAACCTTCTTCTCGTTGGTCTTGATCTTGGAAGAGTTGTCATCGATCTTCTTTCGAAGAGATGCTCTTTTCTTCTCCATTTCCTGAATGGTCATTCCGGAATTGTATAATCTGATCGCCTCGTCAGCCTCTTCCTTGGCATCTTCAAGAATGCTCTTGGCTTCCTCTCTGGCTTCTCTTAAAATCTTTTCCTTTGACGCACGGACGCTGTCATTGCTCTTGTCGAGTTCGTCTTTTAACTTGGCAACTTCTTTCTTTAAGCGCTCAGCCTCTTCCCTGTCGGCCTCGAGGTTCTTTCTGGTGTCTTCCAGATCTTTTAAAAGATCCTCGAAATCGCCCGTTGATTCGTCCATTTCCTGTTTTGCACGCTCGATGATCCGTTTATCGAGTCCGAGTTTCTCGGAAATCGCGAACGCATTACTTTTACCCGCGATACCTATGAAAAGTTTGTATGTCGGTGAAAGTGTTTCGACATCGAATTCACAGCATGCGTTTTCGACTCCCTCCGTGTTGAAAGCGAAAACCTTAAGCTCCGCATAATGCGTGGTAAGCATGATCGTCGCACGCTTTTCCATGAGCCTTGAAACTATAGCGATCGCAAGTGCCGCACCTTCCGTCGGATCCGTTCCCGAACAGAGTTCGTCAAAAAGACAAAGGCTGTTGTGATTCGCTTCTTTTAGGATCGATACGATTCCCTTCATGTGTCCGGAGAACGTGGAAAGATTCTGCTCAATGCTCTGCTCGTCTCCGATCTCCGCATAAATATCCCTGAAGATCTTAAGTTTGCTTCCGGGAGCGGCGGGAATGAAAAGTCCCGACTGGCCCATCGCGCATAAAAGACCGGTTGTCTTAAGCGATACGGTTTTACCGCCCGTGTTAGGTCCCGTAACGATGAGACAGGAATAACTCTCACCCAAAAGAATGTCTATCGGAACTACCTTTGACTTGTCTATAAAAGGATGTCTTGCCTTCCTGATATCCAGATACTCGCCCGATTCATAGTCAGGCATGACCGCTTCCTGTTCGATGGCGAGTTTAGCTTTGGCGAATATGAAATCCAGATCCGTCATGATCTCCTGGTTGGCCTTAAGCTCTTCAAGATGCTCGCCCGCCTCATTGGATAAAACATGAAGGATTCGGTTGATCTCTTCTCTTTCTTCGACCTCGAGTTCCTGGATCCTGTTGTTTAATTCAACGATACCCGCAGGTTCGATAAAAAAGGTCATTCCACCCTTTGACTGATCGTGAACAATACCTTTTACGGAGCCTTTGTATTCCGCTTTGACGGGAATGCAGTATCTGTCGTTTCGCATCGTAATGACTGCATCCTGAAGATATGTTCTGTATGTGGAACTGACCATTTTGTTAAGGTCTGAGTGTATCTTCGATGTGGTATTTGCCTTTTCTCTTCTTATGTCTTTTAAGGTGCTTGAAGCATCATCGGCTATCTCGTCTTCGGAAACGATGACTCTTCTTATCTCCCTTGAAAGCTCGTTTAAAGGTGCGAGGTTTTCGAACATCTCTTTTAACGAGTCTTCTTTTTCCTCTTCAACGCCCCATGAACGCGCATTGGATACGCATTCGGCACTTGAGGAAACGCTTAAAAGCTCGGATATATCAAGGCTTGCCCCGACGCTTAATACCTTAAAGCACTCACTTAAATCTCTGTTACCCGCGAACGATATTCTTTTGTTCGCAAGGACTCTCGCAACCGCATCGGATGTATTTTGTAAATTGTTTAAAATGGCCTCTCTATTCCGTAACGGATGCAGAGAGGCGCACTTAACCTTTCCGAGCTCACTGGTGGCACACCCGGAAAGTAACTTTATTAATTTGTCATACTCTAATATTTCTAAAGTTTTTCTGTTCATTATTTAGTAAAAAATCTGTAGTTGAATTCGGCGTTGTTCTTGCCTCTGTACGCGCCTTTCACTATAAGAGCATATTTTTCACCGTAGAAAATGATGTTCATGACATCACTCTCGGGAGCTTTTCTTATCTCTACGGTAACTTCCTCCTCCCAGAGATCTGCGGGAAGCTTCTTTAAAAGGACTCCGCGAACGTAGCTGTCAACCTTATTCTCCATAAGGCACTGTGTATCCTGCTTCTGCTCTTTGAAATGCACGATAAGTTTCTGTTCCTGAATTGTTGACTGGCAGGTAGCTTTCTTAAAATAGCTTCCTACGATTTCGTAAATTGCATACTCAAATGCTGTCTGGTTGGAAGTAAAGGTCATCTTTTGCATTTTAGTATCCCCCTTTATTTGAGACGTTTTGTAATTTCTTCACATTTATTATATATAGCATCGATATCTATTGTATCACTAAATTGTCCGTTTTTGTAGAGGACTTTGCCGTTTATCATCGTCATTTTTATATTTGTTTTGCTTCCCGAGTAAACGATGTTCTTGGGAATGTTCAAAATCGGGCGCATATTGGGCTGATAAAGGTCGATCATGATGATGTCGGCAAGCTTTCCGACAGCGAGCGCGTCGTTGTCAAAAAGTTCCATGGCATGTGCGCCATTTACACAGGCCATCTTTAAAACTTCCATTGCATCCACTGCCTTCGGATCGTTGTCTCTAAGCTTCGCAAGGCCTGTAACAAGGAACATTTCCCTGAAGAAATCAAGGCAGTTGTTGGAGGAAGGTCCGTCGGTTCCGAGGGCCACTTCAATTCCCTTTTCCATGTATTTGCTGACCGGTGCTATTCCGCTGGCAAGTTTGGTATTTGAACCCGGATTGGATATGACTCTTAAGCCTCTTTTTTTCATGATGTCCATGTCCGAATCTTCAACCCATACACCATGATAAATGCCGCCGCCGAAATCCCAGAGTCCGAGGCTGTCAAAAAGTTCCATCGGAGTCATTCCGTATCTCTGTTTGCATTCCTCTTGCTCGGTCTTGGTTTCCGACATGTGCGTATATAAAGGTGCTTTGTATTTGTGAATAAGCTCGGATACTTTTTCGAGAAGTTCCTTTTCGCAGGTATACTCCGCGTGAACTCCCATCAGGAATCCGACAAGCTCGTTCTTTCCGTTTAATTCGTTATATCTTTTCTCGAGAACTTCAAGCGTCGGGCCGAATTTGTTGATTCCCGAAACCATCTGACAACGCATTCCGAAATCAACAGAAGCATCAAATATCGACTCGGGTGTAATATACATATCGCCGCATGCGGTAATTCCCGAAGTTAAATACTCAAGATATGCCAGTTTTGAAAGCCAGTAAATATCTTCGGGCGTCATCTTTGCTTCTCTGGGGAAGATCTCATTGTTAAGCCAGTCCTGAAGATTAAGATCGTCAGCAAGTGAGCGGAAAGCCGTCATTCCGGAATGCGTATGTGCATTCTTAAAACCGGGAAGAAGCACGTTTCCTTCGCAGTCGATCTCTTCATCGAAGCTTCCGCCTTTAGTGGCAGGTCCTACATAAGTGATCTTGTTTTCGTCAATGTGGATCTCTCCGTCGAAGATATCTTCGCCTTCGACCATTGTGATTATTTTAGCGTTGTAGAGTCTTTTAGTCATATTTTTTCCTTTATGTAATTATTTTAGTAGTTGTAATCAAAAAGATTGGGTGTGTCCGAAACTTTCTCGTAAACATACTGATCGCCGGGATTGATATACTCCCATTCCGAATATGTAAAAGTCACGGTGGCATTTTTGCCGTCAAGCGTGATGTTTCCTTCAAGATTGTTTCCGTTTTCGTCGGGAATCGAGAAATCCATTCTTCCGTCCCAGATAAATTCGCCTACGCCGTCGGGCATAAAGCAGAGTCTGTAGATTCCTATCTGAACAATGTACTTGCCGTCATCGCCTTTTGCGATCTGGAGATTCTCGTCACCCAAGTCATCCTTGTAGGAGCCGATGTAATCATCTTCGGTCGGAATATTGATGCCGATCCATTTAACTTCTTCGCCGTTTCTAATCTTATCAGTCATTCCGATCTCGTCTTCATGCTCGGAAATGATCTGATATATTTCCGTACCCGAATAATATGCTATCGAATGGTCGTCAAGGAACTTCTTTACCTTGTCCGAAGGTTCAGCATAATTTCCGTATACATCATAAAATGAATAAATATTCTTTGCGTAATAATCATCGAGATCCTTCATGTACTGATCGTATTTCTTCTGACTTTCGGCATCGAATTTGCCGTTTTCGTCCGAAGTTATACCACTGGGATAAACAGGTGACTCGTAGAAATTGTAAACATCGGTTGTGAACTCGTTTTCGAACGCAAATTCTTCTTCGTAACAGTCCGGATCTTCGCGAACATAAGAAGGCATCTCATAAACCGGAACCAGAGGCTCTGCAAGTGCCATGTGCGAATTCTGATTATAATCAAAAATGTACTCTCCTTCGGCATTTACAAAACTGACTTCTGCACAGAAAAGAGCCGCTCCGCCGCTTCCGCTCTTTGTGATCACACCGTATTCGTTAATGGATAACCATGTTCTGTAGGATGCTTCATCATCAGCCACACATCTTAATTCGCCGTCAAAGTTCTTGATGATGTAGTAATAGTTCTCGGTTGTTTCGAAATCTTCCGACGGGTACAGCGTTAATGCGATCCAGAGAGCAAGTTCCCTGTTTCCGTCATCTCCGCAGTCTATAAAAGAATAATGTTCGACTGCCGAATAGTCATATTCATCATTTTCATCATAGAAATAATAATATGAGTAACTTTCATCCGCCTGAGCTTCGACTAACCCGCTTAATGTATATTCTTCATTCTTATCTTTGATAACCTGATCGAAACGGGCCTTGCACTCATCATTTATAAAAGAAAGATATAAGGTTTCGTCATCAACCGTAACAACATTGTCGTTACCCGTGTTTACGTCATTTCCGGCCGGATCAGTGTCTGTCTGAGTGCCGTCATTTCCGTCTTTTACCGGGTCGTTTTCAGTAGATGTCCACTGGTCGGGTTCATTGATCATTCCCGGACCGTCCATAACCTGGGGTTTAAGTTCGCATGCCGTTAAGGAAAAGCAGAAAACTGCTGCCGCCAAACCAACAAAAACTTTACTTCTTTTCATTTTATTCTCCTCTTAAAACATTTTAGATATTATCCTTCTTTTAGGGTTTTTAGTCAACAAAACCCCCTGCGCTTTCCCCTGCTTTAAAACCTGACGCAAATGCCCAGTGAAGGTTGTATCCGCCGCATGTTCCGTCAACATCCAGAACCTCTCCTGCAAAGAAAAGTCCCCTGCAAAGTTTTGACTCCATGTTTGAATCAACTTCTTTTATATCAACTCCGCCGCCAGTAACCTGAGCGTTAGAGAAGGTATCATGCTCTTTGATCGAAACCGTGAATGATTTGATCTCTTTTATGACAGCTGCCGGCGACTTTTCGCTGTCAGTCTTTTTAGATGAATCTGCTGCCGCTCTTTTGATAACCGCTTCGGCTATGTCTTCTCCAAGCATTCCCGTAAGGATGTCCGAAAATGCCGCTTTTTCCGCCTTGTCTGACTCCCCGTTTAAAAGCTTCTTAAGATATTTCTCAAGTTCTTCCGCGCTCATCTCGGGAAGAAAATCTATGATAATGCTGCATTTCTTTCCTTCTTCTACAGGCTTTGACAGAAATCTCGAAAGCTTGTAAATGCAGATGCCCGATAAGCCCTTGTCGGTAAACTGGATCTCTCCGAATTCGCCATCGATCGTTTCCGTATCAATCTTCGCGGAAACCTTACCCTTGAATCTTACTCCCGAGAGTTTAAGCACATCTTTATCATCGGTTAAAAGCCTTGTCAGATAAGGATACGTAAAAGTAACCGTATGTCCGAGACTCCTTGCAAGCTTATATCCCGCGCCGTCCGAGCCCGTGTTCGGATATGCCTTGCCGCCCGTCGTTATGATAACTTTGTCAAAAGACATCTTCTTACCGTCTTCCAAAGCCACGGTAAATCCTGTCTCATTCTTTTCCAGAGACACGACTTTTGCTGATAAAAGGATCTCTGCATTCTTCTCTTTGCACATTTTTAAAAGAGTGTCTTTAACCGTTACGGCTTTTTCGCTTCTCGGATATTTTAACCCGTCTCTTTGTATGGAGAGCATTCCGTTTTCCTTAAAAAGATCCTCAAGCCAGTCGGAATCGTACTCTTTTAAAATTCCCGCAAAGCAGTGTTCGGCGTCAAAGTTATAATTTGATACGGATAAATCGGCATTAGAAAAATTACACCTGCCGTTTCCGGTCAGGCATAGTTTCTTTAATACTTCCGTATTTCGTTCCATAATGCAGACTTTCGCACCCCTTGCAGCAGCCGAGTAAGCTGCCATAACTCCTGCGGGGCCGCCGCCGATCACACAGACATTCATTACTTTACTTCATAACCCGCTTCTTTAACTGCTGCCTTAAGTGTCTCTTCGCTTACGCCGTCTGCTTCAACGGTTACTTTCTTTGCATCAAGATCCGCTTCTGCAGAAACAACACCCTCAATCGCCTTAAGAGCATCTTCAACTCTCTTCTTGCAATGAGCACACATCATTCCTTCAACACCAAATGAAATCATAGTATTCTCCTTTGTAGTGTTATCTTCGTTAATTATAGCACATTTACATGCTTCTTTGTCAGAATCTTCTGTTGCCCCGGAACTTTGTTTCGTTTCGATACCTTTGTTTAAATTTACACCCATTAACCTTATCGCATTAAGGCAGACACAGATGCTGCTTAAACTCATGCATGCAGCTCCGATCATGGGATTGAGTTTAAGTCCGATAAGAGGCTGCATAACGCCTGCTGCCACGGGGATCATTAAGACATTATAAAAGAATGCCCAGAAAAGATTCTCCTTAATATTCTTAATGGTTTTCTTCGAAAGTCTTAAGGCGCGTACGACGTCTAAAAGGTCGCTGTGCATCAAAACCACATCTCCGCATTCGATGGCAATATCCTTGCCTGCTCCCATCGCCATTCCGACTTCTGCGGTTGCAAGCGCGGGTGCGTCGTTGATTCCGTCGCCGACCATAAGAACCTTCTTCTTTTCAGCCTGGATCTCCTTAACGATCCTTGCCTTGTCTTCGGGTTTTAACTCATATCTTACCGAGGAAACTCCGGCTTCCTTTGCGATCGCAAGGGCCTTTTCTTTCTTATCACCCGTAAGCATTATCGTCTCAAGTCCCATATCCATAAGTAACTTCATGGCTTTCGGCGAAGTTGCTCTGACCATGTCGTGACTTACCTCGCCCTCAACGGATATCTTACCCTCGGTAACGGTTCCTGTCTTATCAAAAACTATCGTATCCACACTCTTTAAAAGCTCAAGGCTTTCGGCGTTCTTAAAAAGAATACCTCTCTTCGCACCAAGTCCCATTCCGACGGTGATCGCAACCGGCGTCGCAAGTCCCAGCGCACAGGGGCAGGAGATCACGAGCACGCATATTCCGTTTGAAAAGGCAGTTTCGAAATCTCTGGTTATCACAAGCCAGACAATAAAAGTAATTATGGCGATCACGATGATCGCGGGAACGAAGATCGCGGAAACTTTGTCTGCAAGCCTTGCTATGGGAGCCTTGGTAGTGCCCGCCTCTTTCGTCATTTTGACTATCTTCATAAGAGTCGATTCTTCTTTGACCTTATCAGCTCTTACTTTCACATATCCGTCGATTATCATTGTTCCGGAAATGACCTCGTCGCCGACACCTTTCTTAATGGCTTCGCTCTCACCCGTTATCGTCGATTCGTCAAAATCAGCATTACCGAAAAGGATCTCTCCGTCAACGCTTGCGGCTTCTCCCTTGGAAATAAGGATCACGTCGCCTTTCTTAATATCGTTGAGCGCAATTATCTCCTCGGTTTCTCTGCCGTTTTCATCGGTCTTTATTCTGGTTATTTTCTTAGGACACATATCGATCAGTCCGTCGATCGCATCCTTGGTTTTTCTCTTTGATTTGGCCTCGAGATATTTGCCCACGGAAACAAGTGTTAAGATCATTGCGGACGAATCAAAATAGAGATTCATCGAATAATCCATTGCCCTGTCGGCATCGCCCTTTTCAAAAGATATGAGGATCATAAAAAGACCATAAAGGCTGTAAGTCAGAGCACACAGCGAACCTAATGAAACCAGAACGTCCATGTTGGTTCCGCCCGATCTTAAGGCCTTAAACGCATTTACGAAAAAGTGTCTGTTGATTATGAGTACGGGAATGACCAGAAGCAGCTGTACAAGGGCATTGGTCGAAACATCCCACTTGGGCCCCATCGCAACGAACATTAGGGCAGCAACGATAATGACGGAGGCGATAAGCCCCGCTTTTTTGTTCTTTACTTCCCTGTCAGCATCCTTATCTTCGTTAGCTTTGCGGGCTTCTGAAGATCCTTCGTCCTCTCCTATGACATAAGCCTTATAACCTGCCTTATCAACGGATTTCTCTATCATTTCAACGGTCGTCGTCTCTTCATTAAAAGATACGACCATCATCTCTTCTATTAAATTGACTCTTACCTCATCGACACCGGGAACTCTGCCTACTGCTTTTTCCACATTTGAGACGCAGTTAGCACAGCTCATTCCCGTGACATTAAACGACTTCTGCATCGGTTAGTCCTCCATAACAGAGTATACCATTTTGGTACAATTCTTGGCAACAATGACGGCAATAAAATCCTTTATACGGAAAAAGGAGCGTAGATGCTCCCTCTCCCGTTTATTCTCTGTTTTTCCGTTCGAAAAAAAGGTCAAAGAAATTGACTTAAACTTACAAGCTGACTCGCCGCAAAAATCAAACTTTGTAATGTCAAATTATGATCAGGATATCTGTGCGCGACTGCGCGGGATTTGACCGGAGTTTTCCGAATCGGATTTGAGAGAATTTTACTATATAAAAAAACAAAAATCAACAGTTTTTTGTTGATTTTTGATAATTTTTCTTTTGGTTTGGTATGTTTTGTTGTAATTTTGCACAATTTCTTTCTCCTATTTTTACACCGTTTTTAGGAGAAAACAAATTACTTGGGAGAAAAATTTCCTTTCTTTTTTCTATTCATTGAGAGCAATCCCTATCCTGTTCTCCATGTTCTTAACAATCTCATCGTAAGAAACATTTCCAAATATGTACGTCTGAGTTTCTTCCTCGATGATACCCAGGTATTTACTTTCCATCGGATATATAGAAACAGAATCTTCTACAAGTTCATTAAGCCATTCTTCCTCGGTATCGGTAATGGCACCCATTCTGACTTCAATGCCGCCTCCGCCGAATTTAAGCTCATCTTCCCTGGTCTTCATGTAAGAAAGCGTCTCCTGCCATTCAGATTCCAGAGAAGGAAAATAAACTTTACCAAAGTATTTCGAGTAATTGTCTTCAGAGAAAAGATAATCCAGGAAATCATATACTCCGTCAAGATTCTTCGATGTTTTCATAACACCGATCTCATTATGGGGAACCACAACCGCGCTTTCACTTCCGTAATTGGATATCGCTACCTGTCCATCCACGGCGATCACGGTATAGAAAAGATAAGTGTAAGGAAAAGCTATATGCTGGAAAGATAAAAGAGCTCTTCGATCTGCAAGCAGCGAATCACCGTACTCTTCTTCTGCGAGCCTTGAAACCTGATCCTGCTTCTTGATATTATCAAGCAGCTGCTTAAAATCATCATCAAAATGAGTCTCTTTGTTCTTAACATCCACGAAGCGGTTTCCTGAATAAATCATCGCCTCCGAAACCTGAAATACGGGATCCGAACTGTCAAAGATCACGGTCTTTTCACCCACGAAATCCGCATAGGCTTTCTGTTCATCCACCGTCTTCCCATCAAGCGAAACAAATCCGCTTAACTCGAATTCGGGAGAGATACTAAGGATCCTTCCGTCATCGGACTGCTTAATCATCTGCTTAATGAAAGCCTCTTTGTTTACCGTGGAACTCTTATCAAAATAATCATTAAGATCAAGAAGAACTTTGTCCCTCGTATCCGCATTCATCTGCATAAAAGATAAGAATATAAGATCAACCTGCTCGCCCGATACCATATCAAGCTGAATATCACCGACGCTTCCCGATTTCGCATTATCGGAATCGTAGGAAACCAGTTCAACTTTGTAATCCTTCGACTGCCTGTTATAATCGGTTATCGCATTGGTCAGTTCGGGAGTTATCCCCGTTCCGGCAAATGTTATGCGCGTACGCTCGTCAACATGACTCTCATCAGTCGGAGTAAAATGGTAAAGTTTCTTCCCGCCCTCGTTTAAGAAATGGGATTCGAGAACGTAGAAGCCTCCGTTGTTATCCGAAAGGAAAACGCAGCCATCAATCTTAAGATCAAATGCCTGAAGATTTAAGATCTCATATGCTTTGTTTCCTTTAACACCGCATAAAACCTGATCGACCAATCTTACGTTAAGGCCCGAACCTGCCATAACAGGTTTAAGGAAGTAATAATCGTATTCCTCATCCCCTTCTATCAAATCACTCTCTAAGATACTTTCTGTCAGTTTCTTAGAGTACTTCGTTACTTTCTTTAATTCATTGGAAGCCTCATCATACTCGAACAATCCTTCCTCAGTAAGAAAAGATACCCCATCCGCAAACCTTATGACTCTTAAAACATCTTCCGCTTTATAAAGCAGTTTATATGATTCATCAAAGATACAAACCATGAAGTATTCATCATACGGAAAAGTAACGTAAATTCTTCCGGAAGTTGCAAATACCTGCATATCGGGAAGTTCTTCCTTTACTTCACAAAGTTCGATATAGTCAACCGTTCCCTTTGCTTCGTAATCGCTGTCAAAGATAATACCTTCGTGCGTTGAAAGATATATCGCAGCGTTACCGTCGGATGTTTCATAAAATCCCGTCGGTGCATTCTGCCTCTCAATCTCTTTATCTTTAAAGATATTAAAAAGACTGCCTTCCTCATCCCTTCCGTAAAAAACGACTTCACCACTTTGTGCTAAGCAGGGGAAAACCAAAGAGTCCGAAGCCGTTGTAACGCTAAAAGGCCATACTTCCGAAAACTCCGTGGGAGTAATATCCACCACGGAAAACCTGTTCATGTTATCGTTTCGTCGGTTATATTTTCCGTAAAATATAAAAAACACAATTGCCAATGCAACTGCTAATATAACTAATACATATAAAATATTTATACTTGTCTTTTTTTTCTTCATTTGTTCCAATTTAATAAATAAGCAATTTCAGAATAGCAACCACGTATCTATATAATTATCCAATGTTATATTGTCTATACTGCCTTCAAAGCCGAGCCGATAAAAGATAAAACAAATGTAAGTATTTAGAAGTTTGGAAGTTAATCGCATCAGAACTGATGTGGTTATAGTATATGAAAATATATAACAGATTTTCCACTAAAAAATAACACAAAAAATGTAAAAACAGTTTTCTTTTTTCTCATGTGCCTATTTGTTACTCTTCGTGTCAGCCCGGCCTTTTAGCTATTTATCCACACACTATTGAATAGATTATTATCGCCTATTAAATATTCCGCACCTCTTATTATTTCACCTATACTTAAAACTCTAAAACCTTCTTTCCAATAAAAATAATACTACACTACTCTTCCCCTAAATATATTATGGTTTGAATGGTTAAAAAAAAGGACTGAACGGTAATTTCTTTTAGCTTCTTCATATACACATAAGTTAATTAGATTAAATTTGTCGTATTTGTTTATCTGAAAATTAGACAGACAAATTTATAAGTTTATTAAAATATCTGGTCTGATTCTTAGATAATTTTGATTCTTCCGAAATAAAAAAACAGATGTATAATCTGTTTTTTGCCTTATATTAAACCAGTGAAGTCTGTGTCATCATCCCTCTCATGCAGATAGAAAACAAGGCTTCAGGCTAAAAAGCACCCTCCTTATCGGTTGTCCGACAAAGAGGGTACATTTATTTAAGAATTCTTATTTATTCAGCTCATACATGATAAGCGTCATCTTATCATTTACCTTCTGTTCACCACCCACGCGGACGAAACCGCATTTCTCGTACAAGTGGCAGTTTCCCGGCTCCTGGAGGATTGTCTCGAGTTTCCAGGTTTTAACTTCGGGGTACATCTCAAACGATTTTAGAATAGCAATGTATCCGATACCCTGATTCTGGTATTTCGGAAGTATGAAAAGCGGGCTTATAAAGGATACTTCTTTCTCGTTCGGATCATTGTTTCCCAGGTTTATAACTCCGACTCTCGCACCGTCTTTTACGATAAAGTAGTACTTTCTGTTCTCGACTGCTGCCCTTGCTTTTATCCTTTCAAAAGATTCGATCGCAGGTGAGCACTCATCGTGATATTTCTCATACAGAGGCATAAAACTATCGATCTGCATCTTATGCAGAAGCCCCAGTTCATCATCCCTTACTTCTTCTAAGAATACACGGTTCATCATCTCCGCAACGCTCGGGTTCGGAAGGTTGAAGTGCTTCTTGATCATCCGTGCGACTTCATCCGGCTCGAGGTTGGTATTATCAATCTTGATATAGTTAGGGAATGGAATCTCACCTTCACGGCTGACCAGACGATACTTGGTTTCTTCCCTTATCATCCTCTCATCGGATACTTCAAGATTCCTCTTTGAAGGTTTATTTTTAAGCCTGTTCTCTGTCTTGTTTCTCTCAAGCCTTACTGCCTGATCGGCAACCAGTTCAACATAGTAAACGGTTCCGCCTGTTGCCTCGAACTTATCCGTTACGCCTTTGATGTAATCCCAGTCCGACTGCATATCGAAGCCCCACATGAATGTGAATATCATGCCCTGATAAGCTGTCTTCATAAAGGCATCAAATATTTCTTCGCGAAGCTTACTTACTACTTCGCCGTCGAATTTACCGAAGATCTCAAGCACGGGTTCGATCATCATATGATTGTGAAAGAGCCTGAAATCCGTTATTTTCATTAACTCCTGACCGACGGTCATCTTACCGACGGCACCGGCGCCTATTATTACTATCAAGTCCATTATCTTTTTCCTTTGTCTTTAAATCCTAGAATTCGTCAGACAGAAGTTCACCCAGATAATAAAGAATCGCACTTTCATTTTCCTGCCAGATTCGAAGGCTTCTTTTAACCGCACAGACCAGATATCCGCATATCTCGTCTTCTTTTCTTACGCG
>JAEEGL012328257.1_pt1 | contig 13473 bp, 12 predicted proteins | sample 9134231 | NCBI WGS metagenome assembly JAEEGL01 (sample SAMN16246548, study PRJNA631951) | gut metagenome | biome: gut microbiome; feature: rumen; material: fiber-attached | host: Bos | place: Iran: Karaj | collected 2018-10 | reverse complement strand
ATCGATACTATCTTCCTTGGATCGTAGCGGTAAAACTCCGCCGCAGGGCAAACGGCAGTACAGGTCCCACAATTGATACAGGTATGGAAACCCTCCTTGAACCGATAGTCCTTATTCAGTTCTTCAAAATAATTCATTCTCATTCACTTCGTTTTGCCGGCGGCATACGCTTCCGGGCCCCTTTTCCCCAAGTTTTTTGGGGCCTGGAAGCGAAGGCCGCCGGCAAAACCAGACAAAATTATAAAAAACTTGGTAATTGTCAAAAGAATGACTATCTTTGCACCCCCTTAAAAGGGACTATAATTATTTATCAACAAACATTATGATCAAACAGTACGAAACCGTTTTCATTGCAACTCCCGTTTTGTCTGACACCCAGATGAAGGAAGCGGTTGCCAAGTACACCGATCTCATCAAAGCCAACGGCGGCGAAGTCGTGTACGAAGAGGATTGGGGGCTCAAGCAGCTCGCGTACCCAATCCAGCACAAGACCTCAGGTTTTTATTACCTGATTGAATTCAAGGCGGACCCTCAGTTCGTCAATGTTCTCGAGACCCAGTATCACCGTGACGAGCGTATCATCCGCTTCCTCACCGTGGCCCTGGACAAGAACTCCATCGCTTATGCCGAGCACCGTCGTCAGGTGCGCGCCGGCAAGGCCGCTGCCCCCAAGGCCGAAGAGCCCGTGGCAGTCGAGGCTGAAGTTGAACCCGAAAATGTGGAGGAATAAGTCATGGCAGCTATCGAAAACAACGAAATCCGTTATCTGAACCCTCCTACCGTAGAGGTTCGCAAGAAGAAGTACTGCCGCTTCAAGAAGGCCGGCATCAAGTACGTCGATTACAAGGATCCCGAGTTCCTCAAGAAGTTCCTCAACGAGCAGGGCAAGATTCTCCCCCGCCGCATCACCGGTACTTCCCTCAAGTTCCAGCGCAAGGTCGCCCAGGCTATCAAGCGTGCACGTTCCCTTGCTCTCCTTCCCTATGTTACTGACCTCCTTAAATAATTGAAGCGTTATGAAGATCATACTTAAGAAAGATGTGGCCAATCTCGGCGATGCCGGTGAGGTGGTCGAAGTAAAGACCGGTTACGCTCTCAATTATCTGGTTCCCCAGGGATTCGCCGCCATCGGCACCCCTTCCGCTCTCAAGCAGCACGAGGAAACCATCCGTCAGAGGGCTCACAAGGAAGCCAAGAATATCGCCGAGGCCGAGGCCAAGGCAGCCAAGATTGCGGCAGCACCCGTCCAGGTTGCAGTGAAGGTCGGCGAGAGCGGCAAGCTCTACGGTTCCGTCACCGCAGCACAGGTTGCAGCAGCACTCGTGGAGAAAGGCTTCGAGGTTGACAAGAAGAACGTCGAGGTTCCCGAAATCAAGGAGCTTGGCGAGTTCGAAGCAAAGGTCAAGTGCTACAAGGGCGTTTTCGCCGACGTCAAGATCAACGTCGTCGCCGAGGAAGCCTAAGAGCCAGAAACAGCAACACTTAAAAAACGACCTCCGGGAGTTTTTCCCAGAGGTCGTTTTCTATATGGTCGATCATCAACCTAGTCGGTATACAGCCCGTCGCGGGAAAGCAGATGGTCGAGGTTCGCGATTCCGTACATGGTTACGGCCGTAACCACGGCCGAATGCTCCATGTACCTGGGAATGAGCTTGTTGTAGATATCGCTTTCGGTATGCCAGATTTCGCGGTAGTCGAAATTCATCCCGTCGGGATCGGTTTCGCGGAACGAAATCGTAGGCACGCCGTTCATGGCAAAGTGGGCATGGTCGCTGCCGCCGGGCTTGGTTGGACGAGGCCCGGGCTGCCCGTTCCTCTTCTCGACAACGAACGGCACGTCCGCGCAATAATCCTCCAGCGGCTTGCAGACTTTAACGAAATCGTCGTACATCGCGGGCGGCACGCTCACGCCGGTCGCCATCAGCGGACCTCCGTCGCGGTTGAAGTAATTGGAGATGGACTCCATCGGCACGGTCTTGTTCTCCACGAAGAATTTGGACCCCAGCAGGCCGAACTCCTCTCCAGTCCATATGCAGAACAGCAGCGTCCGCTTGGGCTTGGCTCCGGAGGCGGCAAGCAGGCGTGCGGCCTCCATGGTAACGGAGACGCCGTTGCCGTCATCCACCGCTCCGGTGCCGTTGTCGTACGAATCCAGATGTCCGCCGGCGAGTACGTACTCCTTGGGATACTTGCTCCCGCGCATCACGCCTATTACGTTGTGATACGCCACCGGACCGCGGAAGAAATGGTTGCGGATGTCGAATTCGATTTCGAAGGACTCGCGCCGCAGCGCCCTGCGCTTCAAGGCGGCGAACTGGGCCTCGTCGAGAAGGATGTCGCAGGCAGTCGGGAGCGTCTCCATGGTGAGGTCGAAACATCCGGCGCGGTCATACATCACCTGGAGAGGCACCTTGGCGGCACGGATGAATCCCAGCACGCCGGCCTCCACCATCTCGTCGTAGAACAGCGCGGTGGCTTTTTCGTACGGCAGCGGCTTGCGGGCCACCGAGTCGCGGTGCTCCCAGTTCCAGCGCTGGATTTCCATATTCCTGCGCTCGATCTCCTCGTTCCTGGATTTAATCTCGTCGCGCTTGTCACGGGCCTTCTGTGTCCTGTCTATGGCCATGCCGTTGGACTCGGCGTCCAGCAGCACCCAGGCGCCTTTCAGGGCACCTTTCATTCGCTCCAGCTCGCGGCGGGAATGGGGTTCGATCAGAACCGGTCCCTTCACGCGTCCATGAGTACCGGCCGTATAAGCGGGCGTACCGAAATGAAGATTCATGCCGGAGTCGCCATAGACGCGGCCGTACCATGGCCCGCGGCTGAAGCCGACGGCAATCGTGCCGGCTTCCTGGACCATTACCTCCAGGCCCCATGACTCGAACTGCTCCTTAACCCAGGCCTCCGCCTGCGTCAGGGACGCTGAGCCGACTATGCGTCCGCCAATCACGTTGGCCAGATGGTCGGCATGCTCCATGGTGCGGTTGTCGCTGCGCCCCATGTCGAGGACGGTGCGGACAACCTTGTCCTGCGCTGCGGCCCCAAATCCAATACTGACGGCCAGAACGACCGTCAGTATCCTGTATAAATGCTTTATCATAAACTATTTGGCAGGGATGTTCACAAGTACCTCCTGGAGGAAGTCCCAGACCTTCTGGACGGAAGGGATGTATGCCCTCTCGTCGGGAGAATGGGGACTCAGCAGGGTCGGGCCCATGGAAACCATATCCCAGTGAGGATACGCTCCGGCCAGAATGCCGCACTCGAGTCCGGCGTGGATTGCCATGACCTTGGGTTCCTCTCCGAACATCTTCTTGTACACCTTCTTCATGGTTGCAAGAATCTCGGACGATGCGTTGGGGGCCCATCCGCTGTAGCCGCCGGTGAAGCGCACACGGATGCCGGCAAGCTCGAACACGGACTTCATCCTGGCGGCAAGGGCCATCTTGGCACTGTCGACGGAACTGCGCATCAGGCACTTGACGAAGAACTCGCCGCGATATATCTTGACCATGGCGAGGTTGTTGGAAGTCTCAACCATGCCGGGCATGGAATCGCTCATGCGCTCCACTCCGTCGGGGCAGGCCAGGACGGCACGCACGAAGCGCAGGGCTGCAGCCTCACTCACATACTTGCAATCTTCGTGGTCGCAGACCTCGCCGGGTGCGGGCACATAGGGTTCGAACACCACCTCCATCTTGGGATCGGTAGCGGCATATTCGGCCTTGAGCTCGGCGGCAACGCGGGCCACGGTACGCTTTGCGGCGGCAAGGCCCTTCTTGGGAACGTATACGGTGGCGAACGCCTCGCGCGGGATTGCATTGCGGAGGGTTCCGCCTTCGAGGTCGATGAGCTTCACTCCCCTGCGCTCGAGCAACGGCAGCAGAACGCGTGCGATGGCGCGGTTGGCGTTGGCGCGGCAGAGGATGATGTCCATTCCGGAATGTCCGCCCTGGCAACCCTTGACGGCCAGGCTGTAGCAGAGGTGGCCGCTGGGCTCCTTCTTGCGGCGGTAGCGTGCGGTTGCGGTGGCATCGAGTCCGCCGGCGCATCCCACGTAGAGCTCACCTTCGGTCTCGGAATCGAGGTTGATGAGTATGTCGCCCTTGAGCACGCCAGCCTTAAGGGCGTTGGCGCCGGTCATGCCGGTCTCCTCATCGTAGGTCACGAGGATTTCGATGGGGCCGTGCTTAACCACGGGCGACTCTGCGACCGCCATGGCAAGGGCTACGCCAAGGCCGTTGTCGGCGCCCAGTGTTGTGCCCTTTGCGCGCAGCCATTCGCCATCCACCCAGGTCTCGATGGGATCTTTCAGGAAGTCGTGCGCAACGTCGGCATTCTTCTGGGGCACCATGTCCATGTGTCCCTGCAGGACGACGGTCTTCAAATGCTCGTAGCCGGGAGTGGCGGGAACGCGCATGATCACGTTTCCGGTCTCGTCTACAATGGCCTCGATCTTGTGCTCTTTTGCCCAGTCCATGAGGAACTTGCGCACTATTTCTTCGTGCTTGGAAGGACGGGGGCAGCGTGTGAGGGAATAAAAGTTATTCCACACGATTGAAGGTTGTAAATCTTTGATGGTCATAGTGTATTGTGTTAGTTATTTCCAGCGTCTGTGGGTCCAGAGGTAGTTCCAGGGCTGAGCCTCGATATCCTTCTGGAGCAGTTCGTAGTATCTGTCCATAATCTGCTGCGAGGTCATTGTGGAGGCGTCGTCGCAGATGGTGATGTAGTTGAGCTTGTACAATCCCCGGCGCTCCTGCTGCATGCTCAGGAAGCATACCGACATGCCGGTCTTGATGGCCAGGTCTGCCGCAGCCTTCATGGTGGTGCAGTCCTGGTTCATGAAGCGCACCTTCATGGGGTCTTTGGTCTTGAAATACGGGTGCTGGTCGGTGATGAAGTTGTACATTATCTTCTCGTCGCGGTGCTCCAGCACGTAACGCACCACCTCGCGGGACTCAAGGTAACCGCGGTAGTTCTTGCGGTCGCGCAGCGAGGCTATCCGGTTGGCGTGAAGGATCTTGTCCCACATTTTCGTGGACGGACGCAGGTATATGACGTAATATATGCTCTCGTCCACATGCGTGGGCTTGCCCGTATAGTCGTAGGACTGGATGCCGCCGATGAGTTCCCAGTTGCCGGCATGCGACATCATGATCATCACGCTGGGAGCGATTTCGTAAAGGCGGTTTATCTCGTCGGGATCGACTATTTCGGCAAGATGCTGACGGTGAAGGCGCTCCCCGCTGCGGCAGCCGCCGAACCAGACTGTCTCGGCGACAATCTCTCCGAAATGCTTGTAGAACTGGTGCTTGAGTGCTTGAAGCTCCTTGTATTTCTTGTCGGGGAAGCTGCGGGCCAGGTTGATGAGAACGTCGGCCTCGCGGTAGCGGAACACCTTTTCCGCGAGCCAGGATACGAAATCGCCAAGCACGTAGTGCACCCGCAGGGGCAGCAGCGCCAGAAGGCGCATCAACGACTGGACTATAATTCTCATCATTTTCACAAATTTAATAAAAAACCTTGAAGTTTCGGTAGATATTATGTATTTTTGAAGAAATAAAACCAATAGAAACATGTTCAAAGGTCAGCCCAAGGGCTTATTCGCTCTCGCACTCGCCAACACTGGCGAGCGATTCGGCTACTACACAATGCTAGCCATCTTCCTGCTCTTCCTGCAGGCAAAATTCGGATTCTCCGCAGCAGCTGCGGGCCAGTTCTACGCCATTTTCCTCGCGGCCGTCTACTTCATGCCGGTCATCGGTGGCTGGCTGGCAGACAAGATAGGATTCGGCAAGTGCGTCATAACCGGCGTATGCGTGATGTTCACAGGCTATCTCTGCCTGGCCATCCCCACGGACGCATTCTCCGGGCGCGGCTTCGCGCTCGCGCTGATGATCGGCGCCCTGCTGCTCATCGCAGTGGGAACCGGCCTGTTCAAAGGAAACCTGCAGGTCCTCGTCGGCAACCTTTACGACGACCCCAAATACTCCGCCAAGCGTGACTCTGCGTTCAGCCTGTTCTACATGGCAATCAACATCGGCGCAATGTTCGCCCCTACCGCAGCAACCGCGCTGACCAACAGCCATCTGTCCAAGGCTGGCCTCATCTACAAGGCCGACATTCCCGCCCTCGCCCACCAGTATCTGGACGGCACCCTCGCCGACACCAGCCTGCTGGAATCGCTCAAGGCGGCCATGCCCGGCGCCGATGTGGCCTCGATGAGCCTCACCGACTTCAGCCAGTACTACATCACCCAGCTCTCCACCGCCTATAACCTCGGTTTCGCGGTAGCGTGCGTGTCGCTAATCGTGAGCATCGCAATCTACCTGGGCTGCCGCAGCTGGTTCAAGCACGCCGACGTCAACGCCAAGCAGGCCAAGGCCGGAGAAGGCGCCCCCGTAGTGGAGCTCACTCCCAAGCAGACCAAGGACCGCATCACCGCCCTCATCTGGGTGTTCGCAGTGGTCATTTTCTTCTGGATGGCGTTCCACCAGAACGGCTCGTCGCTCACCTATTTCGCACGCGACTACACCCAGAGTACGGTCAGCGGCCCTCTCCGCATAGGATTCAGCATCTGGCCGCTGTTCCTGATCGCCGTTTCCATCTACACCCTGTTCGGCACCTTCCAGTCCGAAACTTCCAAGGGCAAGGCCATCTGCGCCGCAGTCACCGTGCTGCTGTGGGGCGGAGCCTACTGGATGTATTCCGGGATGGACGAAACCCTCCACATCCTGCCCCAGCAGTTCCAGCAGTTCAATCCCTTCTTCGTGGTAGCGCTCACGCCTATCTCAATGGCGCTCTTCAGTGCACTCGCCAACAAAGGCAAGGAGCCTTCGGCGCCCAAGAAGATCGGCCTCGGCATGTTCGTGGCTGCAATCGGATACCTCATCATGCTTGCAGCGTCCAAGGGCCAGCCGGCTCCGTCCGAGCTGGTGAACGTCGGCGGTGTGTCCCCCGACCCGGTGGTGCCCACCTACCTCATCTCCACCTATCTGGTGCTGACCTTCGCCGAGCTGCTGCTCTCGCCCATGGGTATCTCCTTCGTTTCCAAGGTGGCCCCTCCCAAGTACAAGGGCCTGATGATGGGTCTGTGGTTCGCCGCCACCGCGGTGGGCAACTACCTCAGCTCCATCCCTTCGATGCTCTGGAACAACGTTCCTCTGTGGGTCAACTGGTGCGTGCTGATGGCTCTCTGCGTCATCTCCGGCGTGGTTATGTTCTCGATGCTCAAGAAACTCGAGGCGGCTACAGCATAATGAAACGCATCCTCAGCCTCATTGCAGGCGCGCTGTTGTGCGCAAGCGCCCTGGCCGCCGACCTCCCCGACACCGTTTACGTCGGGGTGAAGGACGGACATGTCCAGGGCATTGCGCTCGACCGTGCCAAAGGCTGCATGTACTTCTCATTTACCAGCTCTTTCATCAAGACTGACCTCGAAGGCAACATACTTGGCACCATCAACCGCATCCAGGGGCACCTGGGCGCCATGACGCTCGGCCCGGACGGACGCGTGTACGCGTCGCTGGAATGCAAGGACGATTCCATCGGCCAGGGTATCGCCAAACGCCTTGGGATAGAGAACCTCAGCCACGAGCAGTCGGTGTTCTATGTCGCCATCATCGACGTGGACCGCATAGACCGCGTCGGCATGGATCCCGAGAAAGACGGGGTGATGACCACAGTGTGCATACGCGATGCCTGCAAGGATTACGTGAACCACACCTACGGCTGCTCGGGCATCGACGGCATCACCTTCGCCCCCGGAATCGGCAGCTGCAACAGGAAGAAGCTGTATCTGTACGTCGCATACGGCATTTACGGCGACCTCTCCCGCACCGACAACGACAACCAGATACTGCTCTGCTACGACATCTCCGGCTGGAAGACGGAATACGAGACCCCCGTGGTGTTCGGAACCGTGCCCACGAACGGCCCGGAAAAGCCCTTGCACAAGTACTTCGTTTATACTGGCAACACTACCTGGGGCGTCCAGAACCTGGCATACGACCCGTTTACCGGACGTATCTTCATGGCCGTGTACAAAGGCAAAAAGGAGCAGTACCCCAACTATCCCCTCTTCTCCATCGACGTGCGCCAGCATGCCCGCAAGGCCATACCCAAGGGGCTTGACGAGAAACACGAAACCCTCAGGCTGTCGCAGGACGGCCTTTACCACGAGGCCAGCGGCGTGCACGGATGGGACTTCAAATGGGGCTCCACCGGGCTATGCCCCCTGGGCGACGGCCTCTGGTATATATCCGAAAACCACAAAGACAAGGAAACCGGCATCCAGAGTTGCACCGCAAGGCTGTACCGCTGGACAGGCCAGGGCGACAAACCATTTACGGCACGATGAAACAGAAAACCATCGACCTGCTCAGGGAATGGGCAGAGGAATACAATGACCCGAAGTATTTCGAGGAAGACCCCATAGCGTTCCCCCGCGAATTCGTAAGGCGCGGAGCCTCCCTGCAGGACGTGGAGATTGCCGCCATTTTCGCCGCGCACCTCGCCTGGGGCCGCAGACCCATGATAATCCGTGACTGCCAGCGCCTTTTCGACGAGATGGGATGGCAGCCCTACGACTACGTGATGTCCGGTTCATACCGCGACGACGAGACTTCCCTGCACCGCACCGTCAAATGGAGCGAAACCGCGGCTATCTGCGGCCGCCTTCGCGAGTGGTACAGCTGGCACGAGACCCTCGAGACGCTGTCCGCCAAGGAAATACGGTCCATCATCTTCCGCCGCAAGGACGACCCCAAGGCCCCCGACAAGAAGATCAACCTGATGCGCCGCTGGATGGTTCGCAATGACGGTAAGGTCGACCTGGGCCTCTGGAAGAAAACCTCGCCGAAAGACCTTGTGGTGCCGCTTGACGTTCATGTATACGGCCAGGCGACCGCCCTCGGCCTTACCAAGCGCAGGCAGAAAGACCTCAGGACGGCCATGGAGATCACCGACCGGTTCCGCGAAATCTGGCCCGACGATCCCGTGCTCGGCGATTTCGCCCTGTTCGGATACGGAGTTACCCATAACGGATAATGCCCAGACTCTACATTCTGGCAGGTTGCAACGGAGCCGGCAAAACCACCGCCTCCTACACCTTCCTGCCCGAAATCCTCGATTGCCGTGAGTTCGTGAATTCCGACGAATTCGCCAAGAGCCTTTCGCCTTTCGACCCTAACCTGGCATCCGTTGCCGCCAGCCGCTTCATGATCAGGCGAATCCAGTACCTGCTTGACCTGGGCGCCGATTTCAGTATCGAGACGACGCTTGCCACGCGTTCGCTGGTCAGCACCATCAAGGACGCACGCAGCCGCGGGTATACCATCACCCTCATCTATCTCTGGGTACAGAATCCCGAGCTGGCCATCCAGAGGGTGCGCGACAGGGTGGCATCCGGCGGGCACAACATCCAGGAAGACGTGCTCCGCAGGCGCTACGGCGTGGGGCTCAAATACCTGTTCGACATCTACATGCCACTGTGCGACAGGTGGATGATAGGAGACAACACCAATCCACCGTTCTCCCTCGTGGCCGAAGGCAACAACACGCGCACCATCATCAAGGACGAGGAAAAGTTCAAGAAGATCAGAAAACTGGTAGAAAGCGATGAAGAGCTACTTTGAGCTGTTCGGCATCACTCCCGCACAGCTTCGTGCAGTTGTGGAGGAAGGATTGAAGGGAGGAAACTGGTGCGACCTCTACTTCGAGCAGACAGTATACAACGACCTTCTGCTCCGCGACGGTGTGGTTGCCTCCGGAGGCTTTCATTTCGACTACGGCTGCGGAATCCGCGTCCTGAGCGGAGAGAAGACCGGCTACGCCTACTCCGAATCAACAGACATACAGTCCCTCATGGATGCCGCGCGTGCAGCCACTTCGATAGGCGGCAACTGCGGGCGCATCGGAACGCCGGCGATCAAGACCGTCCCACCCGAAATCTACAGCATGCAGCTGGAGTGGGGGCAGGCCGACAAGCACGCCCTGGCCGCGTGGCTGGAGCGCCTCGAATCCGCAATCAGGGCCCGTGAAAGCAGGGTTGCAAAGGTCATCGCCATGCTTTCCTGGTCGGAGAGCGAAATCCTGATGTACAATTCGCTGGATGAGCTCAGCTCCGACAGCCGTCCGCTCGGAAACGTGACCGTGACGATCATCTTCGCACACGAAGGCCGCACTGAGCAACGCTCGGTTTCCCGCAGTTTCCGCTGCGGCAGCGAGATGCTTACCGACACGCTGATCGACGAACTTGCCGCCGAAGCCGTCGCCGGGCTCGACGACAGCTTTGCCGCCCGGCGCCCGAAAGGAGGCCGCATGCCTGTCGTCATGGCCGCCGGCGCCTCCGGAATCCTGCTTCACGAGGCCATGGGGCATGCGTTCGAGGCCGATTTCAACCGCAAGGGGCAATCTATCTTCTGCGACCGCATGGGCAAACGCATATGCAGGCGCGGCATCAACATAATCGACGACGGCACCATCCCCGGCAACAGGGGTTCGATACGTTACGACGACGAAGGCGTACCCGGGCAGAAGACCTACATGGTGAGCGACGGCGTGCTGACATCCTACCTGCACGACCGCATCAGTGCCGGTTTCTACGGAGTCTCCCCCACCGGCAACGGTCGGCGCGAATCGTTCCGGTACAACCCCATCCCCCGCATGCGTACAACTTACATGGAGAGCGGGAGCGACGGTACGCTCGACGACCTTATCGCATCTGTGCGCAAGGGCGTTTATGTGGACAAGTTCGCCAACGGAGAGGTGCGCATCGGCGAAGGCGATTTCACCTTCTACGTAAACCGTGGATATCTCATAGAAAACGGGCGCCTGACCATGCCCGTTAAGGATATCAACATTATCGGCAACGGACCGCAGGCGCTCGCCGACATAGAGGCCGTGGCCGGCGACCTCAAGATCGACAACGGCACCTGGACATGCGGCAAGGAACAGAGCGTGGCGGTATCGTGCGGCATACCAAGCGTACTTATCAAAAACCTTACAGTCGGAGGAGAATGATCAACGCAGAAGAAATACGGCTCGCGAAGGAAAGTCTGGAATATGCGCTTGCACACGGTGCAGGAGCGGTCCGCATCACACTTACCAAAAGCACGGAAGACCTGGTCGCAACGCTCGACGGCGAGGTTGACAAGGTCACACGCTGCGCCGACCGTTCCATGAGCATAGCCCTTTTCGTGGACGGCCGTTTCGGGAGCTTTTCCATCAACAAGCTGGAGCGCAGTGCCCTGGAGGATTTCATCTCGAAGGCGATAGAGACGGTGCGCATGCTAAGCCCCGATTCATTCCGCAAACTGCCCGACCCCGCACGCTGCTGCCGTACCGCAGTTTCCGGCAGGGAGATGGAGATTTATGACCCTGCCTATTCTGCGGTTACCCCCGAAAAGCGCCGGCAGGCAGCGCTTGACGCCGCAGTATTCGGCAAGGAGTTCGAAGGTGCGCGACTGGTATCGGAGGAGGGCGAGTACAGCGATTCCGAGTATGATACTTATGTGATTGACAGCCAGGGGCTTGAATGCCGGCACACAGAAACCTCGTTCGACTATGGGGTGGAAGTGACGGTAGAAGACGCCGAAGGCAACAAGTACAGCGATTACTGGTGGACGGCGTCGCCGAGACTCGAAAGCTTCGATGCTTCGCAGTGCGGCCTCACGGCTGTGCGGAGAGCGTGCGCACAGATAGGATCGTCCCCCGCTCCCAGCGGCAAATACAATATGGTCGTAAGGGCTGAAGCGGCCTCCAGGCTGGTTTCGCCTATCCTTAATGCTCTCAATGCGTATTCGATCCAGCAGGGCAACTCGTTCCTGGTGGACAGCGAGGGCAAGCAGGTATTCAGCCCGGGATTCTCGGTTCTGGACGAACCATGGCGCAAGGGAGAAAGCGGAGCCAAGCTATTTGACGGCGAAGGCGTTGCGACCGCGCCCGCACCGATTATCGACGAGGGGGTCGTACGGCGCTATTTCGTAAATACGTACATGTCCGGAAAGCTGGGTGTGGCGCCCACCGTGGAGGATGCAATCCGTCCACGCGTATGCGGCTGGCCATCACCGGGCCTGGACGAGGCCGCGCTGATGAAAATGTGCGGCAACGGCATTCTGGTAACCGATTTCAACGGCGGCAACTGCAATATGACAACCGGAGATTTCTCCTACGGCATTGCAGGCCAGTTGTTCGAAGACGGCAAGCCAGTCCGTCCAGTCAGTGAAATGCTTGTAACCGGCAATTTCCTGACACTCTGGAAGAACCTCACAGCCATAGGTGAAGACTGGCGCCGCTGCGCCACCAAACTCATCGGCGCCCTGGCCTTCTCGGCCGTAGATTTCAGCGGTTAGCCCCAATAACGAAAAAAAGCCCTGCAGTTGCAGAGCTTTGGTAGTGGGTAGGAGAATCGAACTCCTATTGCGAGATTGAGAATCTCGAGTACTAACCGTTATACGAACCCACCGGATTGGAGTGCAAAGATAGTGAAGAAATTTGATTCCCCAAATTTTTTTTAAAGTATATTGTCAAAACCCGATTCGGCAGCGTCCTGAAGGTTATCGGGTACTCCGGGGAAGAAATTGAAGCCTGCACGGGTTTCGATAGCGTCGATGGTAGTCTTGAATGCATCGTTGTAATACTTCACGCCGCTGTGAGCTTCATTCGTATAGACATAGGCAGCACCCTGGGCCGCGGTGATTTCTCCTGAAGCGTTGAAGGAACAGAGCATAAGAAGCTTGTAGAAATGGCTCGGGAGAGCGGAAACGACTCCGTTTTTGGCGGTAATGGTTTTGGCCGTTCCTTCGAACAGGGTTCCGGAAACGACATACAGCGTATCCCGCCCCGTCAAAGATAACGCTTTGGACTGAACTGCACCTTCAAGCTCCGACCAGATACCTCCGTTGAAACTGTTCTGCCACTGGGGGGCCTGGTTGGTATAATAGAATGTCTGCTGGTTCTGGTCGTCATTGGTCTGGCGATCATTTGAAGCACACAGGTGGCCACGGGAGTACGAACTGCTACCATACCCGTCTGTCTGCCATTCTATCGGGAAGGCGGAATCGTAACTCTTGCTGTCCGAGAACTTGCCTCGGCCGGCATTGTTGTCGGGATAGGCGCCGCCATGCATCGGCTGTGCGGTCCAGAGCGCACAGTGCCTGTCGCCGTCCATACAGGAAGTAAAGTTCCTGTAAACCTTGCCGCCATATGAGTATGTGTGGGTGGCCACCTTGAAATTGCCGCCTCCTACCATGCTGGCGTACCATTTAGTGCTTCCCACCACCTCATTACCGCTGGTGAAGTCCAGCAGTTCCAGGGCCGGAACCTCAATGCACCCGAAATATCCGGGCAGCGACGGCGCCGGAGTGTCAGTCACACGTACGCCTCTGGAGAGGTCGACGATAAGCCTGTGATTGACGGAACGATTGAAAGTGCGGGCCTCTGAGAGCGTATAGCTATATTCGGCCACGT
>JAEEGL016094233.1_pt1 | contig 13474 bp, 10 predicted proteins | sample 9134231 | NCBI WGS metagenome assembly JAEEGL01 (sample SAMN16246548, study PRJNA631951) | gut metagenome | biome: gut microbiome; feature: rumen; material: fiber-attached | host: Bos | place: Iran: Karaj | collected 2018-10 | reverse complement strand
TGTTACCGTAAAGGAACAGCTGATATTCCCACCGCATTCAGAGGTTAAACTGAGCGATTTAGCTGAATTTGAAAACTGTATAGACAAAGAGATATCAAGTGCTCGGTGGGAGAACGGCGGATATGAAAAGCTTACAATAATGAGTGACGGAAGCTCGCTCATTATAGGTGAAAAACTGGAAAGCTCAATGTCATGATATATGCAAGGGCACACAGAAAAGTCTTTTCGCGGGAGATACAGATAACAATAGAATAAGGCGGAAATAACATGGGGTAAAGTATTTTCGCACATTATGGCAAGCTCTAAACATACTATACAGATATTTATAATAGGCGTAAAGGAGCGTATTTATGAAAGAACAGTGGAAAAAAACAGGCTTCTGGTTTCTGATGACTGTGCTGACAGTTATGTTTATATTCATTATTCCGCCGATAATTTTCGTGACGGTGATATGTTTTACAAACTTCCTGTGCTATCTGGTTTCGGCAATAGTTGTGTCTATAAATCATAACGCAAGACCTTATCTTTGCTATACATTTACGGCGGTTTTTATTTCACTTCTGTTATCGGTATATCTTGCAAGGGATATAGCTTCTGAGGGGATAAATGATATTTTAGCCGCAGGAGATATGATGATAATAATATTTTTTGTGCCCATACTGCTTTTTATGGCATTTCATAAGTATAAAAGCGGCAGGAAAGAGGAAATGATTCAGAACGGAGGAGACAATTATGGAGAATAATATGCTTAAAGGCTTTGATGAGGACACTTCTTTCATCTCACAGCCTGTTGAAAAGGAAAAGCCCGAATACAGCAAGGCAGAGACTTTACTTTCGGTATTTGTGCTGATAGCGTCATTCTGCTTTGTGAGATATGTGCTGTTTCATGTAATGGGATTTATCACAACGGCGGTCTTCATAGCCATTATTTCCGCGGCAATCATCTACATGAAGAAGAAGGAATGTGAGTTTTCGCGGTTCAATAAGGTGTTTGCGGCAGTTTTATATATTTTCAGTCTGGTATTTTCCATAACCGCAAACAGCCTCGTGAAAAACCTTGATGCGGCGTTTCTCATAGGTGCAGGAGCATATTTCGTATACTCGGTAGGTGCTTCAAGCGATAAAATAGACCGTTTTCTCCCGTATGCAATGTTCAAGGCTATATTTGAGTATCCTTTCTCACACATCGGTACACAGGCAAGCATTACATCGGATTCGCTGTCGAATTCAAAGACAGGCTCAAATGCAAAGCTCATACTTTTAGGACTTATCATTACAGTGCCCCTTACTGCAATAGTAGCTTCGCTTCTTATGTCCGCAGATAATGGCTTGGAGAAAATGCTTTCGGGAATATATGACAAGATATTCCGTGAAGAATTCTGGAATATAATACTTCAGCTTATAATCGCAGTGCCATGTTCGCTTTATCTTTTCGGACTATTCTATTCAAATTCCCACAGAAACGAGCTTATTGCCCTTAACGAACAGGTCTGCACACAAAAGCTCTACAATATGCGTGTTATAAGCAATCTTGTGGTGTACACAGCAGTTACACCAATATGTATACTTTATGTTTTGTTCTTTATCTCTCAGGCAGGCTATTTCCTTTCAGCCTTTACAAAGTCGCTTCCCGAAGGCTTTACCTATGCGGACTATGCAAGACGCGGATTTTTCGAGCTTTTTGCAGTTGCTCTCATCAATCTCGGTGTACTCTGCTTTATGAGCTTATTCTCGAAAAAGGCAGGCAGGGAAAAGCCGTCTGCATTCAAATTCTACAGCGTACTTCTCAGCGTCTTCACACTTATCCTCATAGCAACAGCAATGAGCAAAATGGTAATGTATATCAGCAAATACGGACTTACAGCCCTGAGATTTTACACAAGCTGGTTCATGGTGCTTCTTGCAATGATATTTGTACTCATAATCATCAAGCAGTTCAGATTTGACATGAAGTTTTCAAAGCATCTGGCAGTAATATTCACACTTATGTTCGGACTTCTCTGCTTCTCGCGTCCCGAAGCCATTATCGCAAGGTACAATATAGAGATGTATAAATCGGGAAAACTTGAAGAGTTAGACACGGATACAATAATGAGAATGTCCGATGATGCAGTGCTTACAGCATACAATGAGGGTGTCATAACTTCAGAGGATATAAGTGAATTCCACGAGCATAATTACGATCATTCAACAGATGAGGACAAATTAAGACATTTCAATATTTCGTCTGTCATACTTGAAACACGCTCTCGCTGACACAGAAAAGCTCCCGATAATTCGGGAGCTTTTCTGCTATTATTATGAAGAAGAAAACATATAATGCTTTCATCAGTAAAATTCCTATCACGGAGACTCCATTTCGGTATAGGGGGGAAGTCCGAAAGACGATCGTCAGCGGGTCTCCGCAGGGGACAAAGCCAAATTAAGCGGAGTTATCCAAAGCATATACTGTGGATAGGGTCTGCTTTCAGACGGAGCAGACTCAACTATTATGATAGCTTACAGACGATCATAAATCAAGACTTTTGCGTGAAATGTAAGTTTTGAGCGTGAAATGCACTTTTTTGTTCATCTTTCGTTAATATAATCCTCTGCACGAAAGGTTATAACAGGTCAGTATGCGAGCATTATATCGGCGGTAAAGATGCCTTTTTCCCATTTGAAAGAGAGTATTCCGTCAAGCTGATCGACGGCTTTACGGACACTGTTTACGCCTATTCCGTGGCCATAGCCTGTTTTCTTGGTTTTAAGGTTGTCAGCGTCTACCTCATCAGAAGAATTCATAACACATATCCTTAATTTCTTATTATTCTGGATTATTGATATATAAACGAATTTTTCCTCAGCAGATGAACGCTGTACTCCTTCAATGGCATTGTCGAGGAGATTTGCGATTATTCGGCATAACGGCAGTTCATCTATCTCCATTTTCTCAGGTACCATGACCTTGCATGAGAAAGGGATATTATTTGAAAGGGCGGTATGCCATTTCATATTGACGATAGCGTCTACAGAAGAAATTCCCGTATAGCATACACCGCTTGCAGAAGAAAGTGTCGAATACAGTTTGTTAAGGTGGCTTGCGGCTTCAGGACCTGAGCCCTGCATAAAGAGTCTTCTTGCGGCGGCAAGCTGATTGCTTATGTCATGCTTTAGCTGACGTATTTCCGTATATTTTTCTTCGATGAGCCTGTAATTCTCCTCCTCGGATTTAAGGCGCTGTTCCATAAGCTGAAGCTTTATGGTATTGGAATAGGTGTCGAAGAAATCGAAAACGAAAATATTCAGTATGAATATTCCTCCCACAGACAGCAGATAGAGTATTGATCTGCGCGGAGAAAGCTCTGTTGAGATATAGATGCTGTTGAGTATTATAAGACTAAGCAGAGGAACGAAAATAATGAGAAGCCAGTTTCTGAAAGGTATCTCTCTCTGCTTTGGTTTAAGGTATTCTGCGATATATATAGCAAACCAGAAGCTGAAAAGCTTTGAGCAGGCCATACATATGTATCGTCCTGTACCTGTTGAAAAATTGTTATGATCCGTATCTAAATTCATAAGATTAAGAGCTATAACAGGTATTATTTCTGAGGCAAGGGCGACGACTATGAACATCAGACAATAAAACACTATACTTCGGACTCGGCCCTCAAACATGATGAAAGCCGTTATCATCATAAGTGCAAGTATCACTATCAGTTTAAACCAGGGATTAAACTGTGTTAGCGTCATAGCTTCGATAGCGGCAAAGAAGACTGCCACAGGAACAGCGAGAAATTTCAATGGATAACGGTAATCCTTTTTCATTACCAGAAACAGGTAAAAAACGATTATACAGGCTTCAAAAATGCAGTTTATAGTTTCGATAACAAGTTCGCAAGTTTTCATCAGCTCCACCTGCTTCTGCTGTGATCCATAAAACACTGTTTTATGTTTTTGATGTGGTTGCGGCTTGCGAATAGCGTATCACCGTTGATAAGGATTATCTCGTTTTTCCTTATATAGTCTATATTTGTTATGTTTACGATACTGCTTTTATCAAGTCGGGCGAAAAGAAGATCTGCCAGATGGACCTCTATTTCTGACAGCGTTCCTTTCGTGAAGTAGTCTCCGCTTTTCGTATGCAGCAGCAGTTTATGCGAAAAAACCTCGATATACAGAATATCATCAGTAGGTATCTTTTCCTCTTTGCTGCCGTCGGACGCTATAAGATAACGTGTATTTCGGTAATACTCATGTATAGTATCTCCGAGCTGTTTCATGTAGATCGAGCGAGGCTGATTTTTCAGGATATATCTGAAAGCTCTCACCTCATAGCCCTGACAGGCGAATTTTTCATAGCTTGTAAGAAATATGATTATTACTTTTTCGTCTATATCACGCAGAAATTTAGCTGTTTCGACTCCGTTTAGCCCCTTCATTTGTATGTCCAGAATGATAACAGCATATTTACCCTCAGTAAAATCAAGTATAAGTTCTCTGCCTGTTCTGAACTCTGAAAAAGTGAATTCTCCCTCATAAGACTGGAGAGAAATAAGGTCTTCTTTTATTTTAGTTATAAATTTTTCCTCATCGTCGCAAATAGCGATATTCAAATCAAAGATCCCCCCTGACACAGCCGTATTGCTGTTCAAAAATATGACAAAACAACGCATTACGGTTGAATGCACAATACATCATGTCTCGGTTTAATTATACTATAATATTCATAGTTTGTCAATGGTTTGCAGGTTGGTTTATGGAAAAAAGTGAATGAAGTATGAACAAAAGTCTACATTTCACGCTCAAAAATTACACTTCGCGCATTTTTATTGAAATTTACACCCAATTAACGCTATAATATACTACAGTTACGTTTGGTATAAATATCTGCTTTCAAAGCAGGGGGATTACTGAAAACGGTATGGGGATACCGTAAAAGAAAGAAATTAAAATAGGAGAATCAATATGAAATGCAGCATAATCATACCTTATTCTTACTCAACTGACAGAGTGAAGAGAGTTTTTCATTCACTCGAAAATCAGGATTTTGATCATGACGACTATGAACTGATCTTTATCAACTATGGCAAAAGTGATGACCTGGCGGATTATATCGCTGAATATGAGCCTAAGGTCAGAGTGCGCTGTTTTACTCTTCCTAACTGCAGAGTCGGACAGGCAAAAAATCAGGGTATAAGAAGAGCCTCCGGCGAGCTTCTTATATTTATCAACGGAGATGAGATAGCTTCAAAGAATTTTGTATCAGGTCATTATGATACATACAAGAAGTATGGCAGACCTGTAATGCAGTTTGGTCTTACAAAGCAGGTCTTTGAGGACAATGACAAGGTATTCTTTGAAAACAGAGAGCTTTTGAGGAATGGTATACGCTATTGGCTCACAGAGCCTGAGAATTACGGACTTGACAAGCACAAGAGCTATTACTTTATAAAGGATATCCGACTTAAAATGCTTGAGCCTTATTACTATGATTTTGATAAGGTGCAGTATAAGATGATATTTACTCAGACCTCTAACCTGTCTATCCCTATGGAATGTATCAGAAGATACGGCGGAATAGATGATAATTTCCGCGAAAAGGAGATAGAGGACTGGGAATTCGGATATCGTATGATGAAAAACGGTGTGGATATAGTTTATAATCCTGAGGTAGCTGTTCTTCATCTTTATGAAAAGGAAAACTATGACAGCAAGCGCTACAGCGAGTGGAAGGATAATCTTGATATCATGCTCAGGAAGTACAATGACAGTTTCCTTGACGAGCTTGAAGAGTTCAAGAGCTTTTTCGACCCTGTACGCAGAGAAAGAATAAAAAAATCAGAGCCGGGCAAGAATATCTGGCTTGAGATATACAAAAATCTTGAGCGCACAGCTCGTAAACCTGTTTACGCAAGTGTAAACTGACATCTTCTTCAGCTGTGCCCTTGACCCTTCCCTTATATCAAGGGACAGCTTGTTTTAAATATAAGTTCGGGAGCAGTAGTTTCCGAACTTCCATACTCCTTCCGAAAGCTCCGTATGCCGGAGCTTTTCCCTTTATAATGAGAAATGCCCCGAAGCGTTCTGAAGGCTTCGGGGCAAAATATATATACGAGTTTTTTAATGTGTGAGCGGAAGTGTTATAGCGAAACAAGTTCCGCCAAGCTCACTGTCGTCAACTGAGATACTGCCTTTATGCAGGTCGATTATCTCCTTTGCGATAGAAAGACCGAGACCGAAATGACTGCGGTCGGTGCGAGAACGGTCGGCGCGGTAAAAGCGCTCGAAAATATGCTGTCGGTCTTCGGCAGAAATGCCGCTGCCGCTGTCGGAAATGCGTATGATATGCCGCGAATTGTCCGAAGTATAGGCAATTTTGATTTTTCCGCCATCGGGAGTATAGCTTACTGCATTGCTTAGGATAATTGATATTACCTGTTTTATCCTGTCCGCATCAGCCATAGCTTTTGGAACGTTTTCGTCGGGAAGCTCTACGGAAATACCGATATTCTTTTCTTTTGCAGGAGCGATGAAAGCTTCATAGCAGTCAAGGATAAGTGTATCAAGCTCAACGGGAGTGGTTTTTGCGGTAAAGCTTCCGTTGTCAGAGCGGGCAAGTGTCAGCAGGTCTTCTGTGAGGAGAGCAAGTCTTTTGCCCTCTTTTCGGGCGATTTTCGAGAATTCTTTCTGCTGTTCGCCATCACTTGTCTCCATAGCGTCAAGTGCGGATATGATGGTATTTACAGGATTTCTTATTTCATGGGAAGCCGCCGCGATAAAGTGAGCCTGCTGCTGGTGAGCCTTTTTTACAGGACTTAACAGAAGCTTTGTGAAGAAATAGGAGAATACGAAAAGAGCAGCTGCCGCAATAAGGATTATCAGGAGAAAGCTGAATATGAGTCTGTGAAACTGGTCTGTTTCGTCTTTCAAAGGATCTATCGCATAGATCTCGGATATACATTTTTCGCTTGACCTGCATATGATACCCACATAATATTTTTTATTGTTTACTGAGTATTCAAATTCATCGTGGTCAACAGAGTCGGTATATCTGCCAAGACGCCGGATATCTTCCGAAAAGGCGGCTTTTATGCCGTCTATGAGTGCGGTACTGTCATCGTCCATGATATCGGCAGTGTTGAGCAAAGGCTTGTTATTTTCATAAATAAACAGTCTATAGCTGTAGTTGTTTTTTACATTAGCCAGCCAGGTCTGTGATATCACGCTGTTATATGTAAGCGTTGAGCTGAAGTTGGCTATATCCGTTCTGAAGCTCATCAAGCTGTTGTTTTTGATATTTCTCCAGCTGAGAAACAGATAAAGCGCAGACATTATGGCGATAACAAGGGTACAGACTCCTGTAAACAGCAGTGTAAGCCGTATATGTACCTTTTTGAACATGGTCAGACCTCCGTTGAAAGGCGATAGCCGATACCGTGAACGGTCTTGACAGCTATTCTGCTTCCCACTTTTTTAAGCCTTCTGCGGACAAAATATATATAATTGTCAAGGTTTCCGTCCTCTATCTCATAGTCAGCGCCCCATATCCTTGAGAGTATGGTCTGGCGCGAGATAGTCTGGTCGGGATTTCGCATGAAAAGCTCCATAAGCTCGCTTTCCTTGTTTGAAAGGGTACAGCTTTCGGCAGGACCTGTCAGAAGCTTTCCCTCAGAGTTATAGCTGATGTCGCCTACAGTCAGCTTGTCGAGACTTTCGATGCCTGTGGGGCGGCGAAGCCTGCACCTTATACGTGCCATAAGCTCACCGAATTCGTACGGCTTTACAACATAGTCATCAGCGCCGCAGTCAAGCCCCTTTATCTTGTCATTCAGTTCACCGAGAGCAGTCAGCATTATGACAGGAGTCTCAATGCCTTTTCTGCGCATTTCCGAAAGTATGGTAAGTCCGTCCTTGTGGGGGAGCATACAGTCGAGAAGCACAAGGTCATAGGCATTGCGGCTGAGATAATAGTCTGCGTCATCGCCGTCATAGCAAAGGTCAGCGGAATAGCCTTCCTTTTCAAGTCGGAATTGCAGGAGCGTACACTGCTCTCTGTCGTCCTCTATAATAAGTATACGCATAGAAGTATTCCTTTCAGTTTTTCTTATAACAGTATAGCACAAAAATCGGGATATGGAAAGATTTAGAGAAAAATTAGAGATTATTTAGAGGAGTTTTAGAGATTGATGTGATATTATATAATCATAAAGTCAAGGAGGCAACGGAAATGAACTCAATAAAAAAAGCAATAACAATGATAATATCACTTGCAATGCTTGCTCCGCTGACATCGTGCAGCAGCGGAAAAAAGTCGGGATCAGTGTCGGTAAAGCCGCTTTCGTCAAAGGGCGGATATACAGAGAAAAAGCTTGATTTCGCATACGGTGATTTTGGAAATGCAATAACAGAGGTAACGAAAATTGGCGATAAGACAGGATCATATCTTTCATATACAAATGAGCTGTGCTATATCTCAAAAGACGGAACAAGATTATTCCGAAGCGTTGACGACAATCTTGAGAAAAACAGCGACCTTGATATATACAGGATAATTGCTGCTTCAGACAGCGGATTTTTTACACAGGGAACAAAAGGAAATCATGTAATAGATGCTGACGGAAATGCAGCCGAGGTAAAAGATATCGCTTATGCAATATGTGCTGAGTTTTCTGAAAGCGGCAGGCTTTTTGATGCGGATTATGAGAAATTAGCAGAAATCGACGTTAAAACAGGCTCGGTAAAACAGCTTGCTGATGTAGAAGGAGAATCACTTTATTTCTTTGATATAGTGGGGGATGAGATACTTTACGGCGACTCAAAAGGTGCTCACTGCTATAATATAGAAAAGAACAGTGAAACAGAAATGTCTGACACACTTTCAGATTTTCTTGGTAAATACAGGAAAAAATCAGTACATGACATTGATATCACACTGGATATATGCAAGGGAATAAATGATGATATCTATATTGCCTGTGAGGACGGTCTTTTCCATTATTACCGAAATGGAAATTATATCGAACAGCTTATGGACGGACTTATAAGCCGTTTCGGTGACCCTTCCGATACACTGATATGTATATACTGCATGGAGGATGGTACGCTGTATTCCGTATTTACAAGCGGTGCATATTCATATAAATACGACCCTGAGCTTGAAAACGCCATAACCTCTGAGCTTAAAGTCTACAGCCTTGAAAGAAACGGCGGCATTGCAAAGCTTGTAAGCGGATTTGCCGCTAAAAACAGGAATGTCAAGGTTGAGTATCAGGTGGGTATGAAAGATGGCATTACATACAGTGACGCTATGAAGGAGCTTACTACACAGATAATGACAGGAAATACTCCCGATGTCATATTCATTGACGGTCTTGACAACGAAAACCTCATAGAAAAGAATATGCTCATGGACTTATCGGGATATGAAGAAAAATGGAAACCGAAAGAAGACCTGCTTGACAATGTGGCAAAATGGAATACCCATGATGATAAGCTCTACAGCGTTGCCTGCAACTTCCGCATACCTGTAATAGGTGCGGAGAAGAACGACCTTGAAAAGCTGAAAAGCTTTAATGATATAGCAGACCTCTGTGTTGAGTATCGAAAAGAGCATGACCCGAATTATACCATTACTGACTCATTTGAGCCTACTGACACTACACGAATGGGTCTTATCTACGACAGAAAAGCTCTTCTCAGCGTAGCTCCCGACAAGGCGGCTTTTGAGAAATACTTTGACAGCTGTGAAAAGATAAACACCAATGAAAAGTCTAAGAGCGAGACCGCAATCTCACACTCTTCATTTGGAAATAATATTGAATATTTGCCGACTGAATATTGGTTCGCTTCGAGATATATTAATAATAGAAGCAGCAGATATTCCATTGCTATGGGTACGCTGAACTCATTTGATTACGATCTTTATGTGGTTCTTTCTCAGATAGGTGTAAAGAGCGGCGTAGAAACGAATTTCAAATACGGATTTGACGGCAAAGACAAGAGCTTTATCCCTGAGTGCAACATAGCAGTTGCCTCAGCAGGTAAAAATCACGAAGAAGCACTTAACTTTATAAAATACTCACTTGGCGAAAAGTTACAGAGAATAGATCAGGGTGCAGGCTTCCCCGTAAACTTAAAGGCGATGAAATGGCTGTATGACGAGTATAAAAAGAGCGATTATGCCTTTTCATTCGACTCATACTATGAGGGCGAAGAAGAAACGATAGAAATAGAGGTAAAACCTCTGACAAATGATGATATAAGCAAATTCGATGAGCATATAAAATCTCTCAATGAAGCTGTTTTCATACCGTATTCTGTAAGAGATATTATTGAAACAGCAGCGAAGAAGTGCATGGACGGTGCGCTGACAGCTGAACAGGCTGCGGACGAAACTGTAAAGCAGCTTGAACTTAAAATGAAAGAGTAAGCTATGATTAAAAGGCTGTTTTCAGGCAAGCAATTGGGATATCTGCCGTTTCTGCTGCCGAGTCTTGCAGGGGTGCTTGTATTCACGCTCGTCCCCTTTGCGGACTCGCTGCGCAGGTCGTTCTGCACTGCGGTAACAGGTGAGTTCGCAGGTTTTGATAACTATAAAGCCGCATTTCATAATGAAGCCTTTCAGCTTGCGGTAAAAAATACGGCGCTGTTTGTGGGAGTATGTCTGCCCATGCTCATAATAAGCTCATTTTTGGCGGCATACGCGCTAAGCAGGCTGAAATACATCAAGCTGATAAAAACCATACTGCTGTTTCCGCTGGCAGTTCCTACCGCTGCACTTGTGCTCATATGGCAGATACTTTTCAGCGAAACAGGCTATATAAACAATATCATCACATCTCACGGACACAGCGCCGTAAGCTTTTTAGGCTCATCTGCGTCATTCTGGGTGCTTGTGGGGAGCTATATCTGGAAAAATATGGGGTATACGGTGCTGCTGTGGCTGACAGGGATAATGAGTGTTTCGACTGCTGTCACAGACGCGGCAAGGGTAGACGGTGCAAACGAGAGACAGATACTTTTCCGCATAATACTGCCCGAGCTGAAGCCTACGCTTTACACTATAACCATAATATCCTTTCTCAACTCATTCAAGGTTTTTCGCGAGGCATACCTTGTGGCAGGAGCATATCCCGATCAGCATATCTACCTTTTGCAGCACCTTTTCAATAACTGGTTCGTTAACATGGATCTGGACAAGATGGCGGCTGCGGCAGCTTTGGTATTTGCGGTGATACTCTGTGCCATAGCAATTCTCCGCAAAGCGTGGGACAAGGAGGAACAGGCATGATAAAAAGACTGAAAACGCTGCCTGTATATGTGCTGATGGCAGTAATATGTGCTGTTGTGATATTTCCTGTATTTCTTGCAGTGATACTTCCTTTGCAGGCTTCTGACGAGCTTGCAAAGACCTTAGGTCCGCTTATGAATTTCAATGGGAAGTATTCGGATATAGATTATATAGCTCAGTTTCCCACACTGGAGAATTTCAAAGAGCTTTTGATATATTCTCCCGATTTTTACAAGGTATTCTGGAATTCTCTGTTCATTACAGGTACTATACTCTTGTTTCAGACCTTAACTGCCGTACCTGCGGCGTGGGCATTTGCGCGATTTCGATTTAAATGGAAAAAGCTGCTGTTTGATATATACGTAATATTCATGCTGATACCTTTTCAGGTGACGATGCTTTCGCAATATCTTGTCATAGACGGTATGAAGCTGATGAACACGCGGCTTGCAGTGATACTTCCTGCAATATTTTCCACATTTCCTGTATTTCTCATTTATCGAGGATTTGCGGATATCCCCCGTGATGTTGCTGACTCTGCAAAGATAGACGGCGCGAATGAATGGCAGGTCCTGAGATATATAGGACTTCCGTTGGGAAGATCGGGGATACTTGCCTGCGTAGTTCTGAGTTTTCTTGACCTTTGGAATATGGTGGAGCAGCCGCTGACATTTATGAAAAATAAGCGGCTGTTTCCGCTGTCGCTGTACCTGCCCATGCTGAGTGCAGATAAGGGCGAAATGATGCTTGCTGCGGCAATAGTAACGCTTATCCCTGCGGCATTCGTATTCATTATCGGGCAGGATGAGCTTGAACAGGGAATAATCTCCTCTGCACTCAAGGAGGAGAATAATGAAAGATAAAATAAAAAGGAAAGCAATAAAGTATTTCATAATATTTCTTGCAGTGATGCTCATAATGACTTTTGTTTCGCGTATGTTCTATACCGAGCGTATGCCGCGGGTAAGAGTCACACAGATAAAAAATCACAGCATACCGCATGAATATGAACTTAACGGAGTCACCGAAGCCTTAAAGCAGCAGCCTGTATTTATTCCCGAAGGACTCAGAGCGGCTGAAGTAATGGTGGAAGAGGGTGACAAGGTAATAAAAAACCAGCTCATAATGAAGCTGGACATGGAATTTCTTCACAACAAGGCTGCACTGCTTGAAAAGGAGATAAAAGAAGAGCTTGAACAGAATTCTGCCTATTCTCCCGACGGAAACAAGCCTGTATTTACCGAGGCCGGACTGAGGGTGTCTGAGGTCTGTGTCAAAGCAGGTGACAGCGTGAGTGCAGGGCAGCTTCTTCTGCGGCTTGACAGCGATTATCTTGGCAGGCGCATTGAGACCATGCAGAACGATATAGATGCAGATATAATGAGCCGTGACGGCTTATATGAGAACGAGGAGCAGCGCTCAGCAGATGTCATGACCAAGGCTATTGAATCTAAACAGCGCGAGATAGAGCGATATATAGAGATATATAACAATGACGGTGCTGTATACAGCGATTGGACAGGAGTGGTCACAGGTGTTACTGTGAGGGCAGGCGATGTGACAAGTGACGGAGCGGCTGTGCTTATAAGCAGTGAACCGGATATCAGCTTTGCGCTCCTTGAAAAGCAGGAAAAGCTTGAAGCACTAAGAAAAGCCGATGAAAATAAAGGCAATATATACAGTCCGTCTGAGGGCGTTATTACAGCAAAGAATGTATTCACAGGGGGATTTACCGGCGAAGGCGCTTCATTTTTGGTATCTGATATATCCGATGGGTTAATTTTCAGAGCTGAAATGGACGACATAGCGCTGCGTGCAATTTCAGTAGGCGATGTCTACAAGCTGAAATTCAGAAACAACAAGCTGACCGTTGAAGGCTGCAAGGGCAAGCGCATTGCAAAGACTCCTGACGGCAGCGGTTATACGGCAGAGCTGACAGTTGACAACAAGGAACTCAAAGCAGGCGAGATAGGCTATCTCAAGGGCAGCTCACTTTCCGATGAGATATACTGCTGTATGCCGTTCAGTGCCATTAATTTTACCTCAGGAGAGACACGAGGAGATATCTTCGTGATTGAAGAGAGCGAAGGATTTTTCGGAAAAGAATACAGTGTAAGGAAGTATTCAGTATCAGTGAGAGACAGAAGCAATGCAGAGGCAGGCGTTGATAATTCGGGATTTCCGCCTGATGGAAAAGTTGTC
>JAEEGL015531760.1_pt1 | contig 13474 bp, 8 predicted proteins | sample 9134231 | NCBI WGS metagenome assembly JAEEGL01 (sample SAMN16246548, study PRJNA631951) | gut metagenome | biome: gut microbiome; feature: rumen; material: fiber-attached | host: Bos | place: Iran: Karaj | collected 2018-10 | reverse complement strand
GATCAGAGGCAGACAAAGCCAAAGCCGAAGCCGACAAAGCAGAGGCAGAGGCAAACAGCGCGGATTTTTCCGTACTACGTGAGACGGTAGAGTTTTTGCAGCAGCAGTTAAAAGAGAAAGAGGAGCGTTTTGCAAACCAGACAGACCGTTTGCGTAAGGTGCAAGATGATTATTTCGAGTTACTGAAAGCAGACGCACAAAAAGACCTGGAATTGCAGCGTTTTCGATGTGTGCGCCCTAAGTGCGCACAACGAGAGCCACAAAACGGATATTAACCCCATAAAACAAAAAGAGCATGAGAACGATTAAAAGAATTTTCGTGCATTGCACGGCAAGTTATTCGACGGCAACCGTCGAGAGCATCAAAAAAGAGTTTAAGAATAAGGGGTGGAAAGCCCCCGGTTATCACTACCTGGTAGATGTTAACGGCAACGTCCATCAGTTACTCAGAGAGGAAAGCGTGAGTAATGGCGTAAAAGGCTATAACTCATCTTCTATCAATGTGGCCTACATTGGTGGCATCACCAAGGAACACCCGGAAGGGATCGACACACGAACCGAAAAGCAGAAAGAGGGCCTGATCCGAATTTTGCGCCGTTTACGCGCCCGCTATCCGAGTGCTAAGATCATGGGCCACCGTGACATTTCAGAGGATAAGAACCATAACGGCAAGATTGATCCCTGGGAGAGAATCAAGAATTGCCCGTGCTTTGATGCTATCCCTGAGTATTCATTTATCTAAATCGTAGGAGCGTATGAAAACAAAGATCGTCATTGGGGTATTCATTGCCCTGTTAGTAATGCTTTTCGTGAGCCTGTTTTTCAATTACAAGCAATACCGGGATGCAAAGGACAAACCGCCCGTGACCGCCGTAACCGTTGAGACGCACACGGAGAGCCACGAAGCCACCACAAACGACCCACAGCCTGTTTCAGAGAATCAGGTGGGTACTATTTCAGTCACGGTTGCAAAACCCGTCCAGAAAGGCCGTATCAAGTTTGAGCCGATCATTGACAAAGATACGACAGAGGCATACCGCCCGCCCGATGCTGAGAGTGACAGCATGACTATTGAACTGCCAAAGACGCAGAAGGTTTACACAGACGATAGCACATACACGGCATACGTCAGTGGCTACCAACCTAATCTGGATAGTATCAAAGTGCGCAGCCGGATAGTTACGAACACCATAACGCGAACCGTCACCGTTGAGAAACCAAAGTACCGTAAATTCAATATCGGTGTGGTAGGCGGCTATGGTTACGGCTTTAAGAGCAAACAGGTGGAGCCGTTCATTGGTATTGGCATCACCTGGAGCCTATTCTAAGAAAGTATATGTTTATATCATATAGTGCTTACCAAGCCCGCGCCCATTCGTGAGAACAGGCACGGGCATTTCATTTTAAAACACCCAAAACGTCCGTAGAGCGTTCAAAATGTTTTGGAGGGTAAATTATACGTCCGACAAAATTAAAGCCGTCAGCGGCAATTTTTCCCAAGATTTTAACATTTGCCTAACAAATAGTCTATCACTTTGCGGTTGGCCTCATCTACCTTTGCTATGGATTTGTCTATGTAGATCGCCGTAACCCTATTGCCGTGAGAGTGTCCGAGTGCAGCCGCTATTGTCTCATCTGGTATATCCAGGCCGTAGGCTATTGTGGCCCATGTGTGACGCGCCCAATACGTCGAGCAGTCCTTTTCTATAGGTGTGCGTTTCCGAACACCGTTACGGGCTTTTTTGCCGTTGGCAGGCCCCAGACGTTTTAGGCCGTCGTTCAGATCGTGGTTGTAATCCCGGTATGACTTGTAACGCTCAAAGGGTGATAGCAAGCGTTTCGCGCCCGCGTACCTATCTATGATTTCTTGTGCCTCTGGCTGAATCTTTACGCTATAGAGTTTGCCCGTCTTTGCCCGCCTGTACTCTATGCGCCCGCCAACGATGCTTTCAGACGTGAGCCTGGCCAGGTCAACTATATTAATCCCGATCAGATAGAACGTGAGTAGAAACATATCCCTGTATTCTCTATCGGTGTCTGACAGATCATCCAGATTGAGGTATTGGCGCAGTTGCTCTATTGTCAGGGAGCGTTTGCGGGTATCTTCTTTCCTGATCTTGAACTTTCGGAACGGGTAGGCCGTCGTTATCTCTTCATCCAGGGCATAGTTGAACACCGCCCGGATATTTCGTAGGTGAATGGATCGGCCATTGATCGAGCCGCCCAAATACACCTCAAATTCGCGTAACCAATTAGGCTTGATCTCTTCCATCAGCAGGCCGTCACCTGCAAAGCCCTGCATTTTCTTTATGGTCTGCCTATATAGTTCAATGGTACGCTTTCCCGATTTGGTAGCCAGGAATGAATCGGCCACGTCGTAGAACGTGATCGGCTTTGGTGTCACATCTTCTTTGCCCGCGTTCAGGAGAATGTCTTTAAGTTGGGCAGCAGTCAGTTTGTGGAACCTGCCATTTTCCCGTAGATCAAGGATCGTATTCTGTACCCTACAGAGAAAGGTACTGAGTACGTCATTGATACGCTTTGCACCGGGGCCTAATGCCCGCCCTGTGTCGGCATCCCATTGATCAACCGCCACCGATAAGCCTGTAGGCAGATAGAGGTTTGTGCCGTAGGCTACTGCCACCCGTACCGGGTACGTGCCATCTTTGAGTGGCCGACGGGTGTCTAATTTCAAAAAACTTTTTGCCATAGTTTGATTTGATTTTGCACCGAATTTGCAGAAAATTTGCTGAAACTTGTACCATCTATCCCCAAGGCTTACCAGGCTTTTTGTGCTTTTTGCAGCCTACCGGGTACGAAAAAAGGCCGAATCCCATTGGATTTTGGCCTTTCTCTACTGATTTGTCGGGATTACTGGACTCGAACCAGCGACCTCGCGCCCCCCAGACGTGTGCGCTACCAACTGCGCTAAATCCCGATCCTTTTTTGAAATCGCCTGCAAAGGTAAGGAGTTTTTTTGAATCTTGCAAATTTTCTGAGGCTTTTTTGCAGAAAAGATTTAAAATTGATGAGAAATAGTTGGTAGTTTATCAAATATTTCGTACATTTGCACGTTATATATAAAAGTAAAAAAGTAAAAAGGTAAAAAAGTAAATAGGTGAAAAAGTAAAATAAAGAATGCAATATACAATTTCTGCTCCGGGTCAGTTGCGGCATACGGCCCAACTGCCTGCATCGAAGAGTATATCGAACCGTGCGCTGGTGATTCATGCGCTGACGGGTGGGGGCGTGGTGCCCAATAACCTGTCGGACTGTGACGACACGGGAGTGATGATCAGTGCGCTGCGCGATAATCCGTATGAAATCAATATCAAGGCCGGCGGTACGGCCATGCGTTTTATGACGGCCCTGCTGTCGGTGCGAGCCGGTGAGGAACACGTGCTGACGGGAACGGAGCGCATGCAGAACCGCCCGATAGGTGTGTTGGTGGATGCCCTGCGCCGTTTGGGTGCCGACATCAGCTACGTGGGCAAGGAGGGTTTTCCTCCCCTGCTCATCAAGGGTAAGCCGTTGCTTGGCGGTCCGCTGGACGTGGCTGGCAACATCAGTTCGCAGTTTATCACGGCGCTGTTGCTGATAGGTCCTGCGCTGAAGCACGGACTGACGCTGCGACTGACGGGTGACATCATCTCGCGACCGTATATCGACCTGACGCTCTGGATGATGCGTGAGTTCGGTGCCGATGCCGAGTGGAGCGACTTTGACACCATCGAGGTGAAGAACCAGCCGTACAAGGAGCGTGCTTACACGATTGAGAACGACTGGAGTGCGGCGTCGTACTGGTATGAGATGGTGGCGCTGGGCAAGGACGCGGACGACGAGGTGGTGCTGGAAGGACTGATGGACGGTTCGAAACAGGGCGACTCGAGCGTGCGCTACATCTTCAGTCTGCTGGGTGTGAAGACGACGTTTGAGAAAAGTATGAAGGGTCAGCCGACGCGTATCCGTCTGCGCCATTCAGGACGCTGCGTGCCGCGGCTGGAGTATGACTTCAATAATTCTCCCGACCTGGCTCAGACGTTCGTCGTGTGTTGTGCGCTGCTGGGCGTGCATTTCCGTTTCACCGGACTGTCGACGCTGAAAATCAAGGAGACGGACCGCATCGAGGCCTTGAAGCGTGAGATGCGGAAGCTGGGATATGTCATTCACGACATGAACAACAACGAGCTCTTTTGGGACGGTGAGCGTTGTGAGCCGAACATAGCGGCCGGCATCGACACCTACGAGGACCACCGCATGGCACTGGCCTTCGCCCCTGCGGCCTTGCGCGTGGAAGGTCTGCGCATCAATAATCCGCAGGTGGTGACGAAGTCGTACCCGAAGTTCTGGGAGGACCTGCGCGAGGCGGGGTTTGAAGTGAAGAGTGAAGAATGAAGAGTGAAGAATTTGCTACCGCATAGATTATGTCGTTTCTGCTGATAGTTGTCATCGCGCTGGTTGCCTTGGGTGCCGTTGCTGCCATCTTCTCGATAGGTGGCACGGACGAGCCTATCGTGACGAAGGAGGGCGACTGTGCGTCGTGCAGCAGCAGGACGGAATGTAAATTAGCGGAGGTCGTAGATAAAAGGAGAAAGAGGGAGATAGAAGAAGATAAAGGACAAATGACCTGTGGGCATCATAACAGCACCACAAAACTATTGTCATCTATCTCCATCTTACTCCTTTTATCTTCCTCTATCTTCTTTTCTTGTTCGACGAAGAAGAATACGGCCGGCAGCCGCTGGTGGCATTCGTTTAACGCGCGCTATAATACCTATTTCAATGGTTCGCAGGCCTTTATCGACGGCAGCCTGGAGAAGGAGAACGGCAACAAGGACAACTTCACGGAGATGATTCCGCTGTATATGGTGGCGAACAAGCAGAGCCGTGAGCTGGGCAAGGGCAATTTCGACCGCGCCATAGAGAAGTCGGAAAAGGCCATCAAACTGCACAGCATCAAGGCGCGCCCCGAGTGGAACAAGAGCCGCAGGAAGACGGAGAAAGACATAGAATGGCTGAACCGCAGGGAGTATAACCCCTTCCTTTGGAAAGCGTGGCTGCTGATGGGTAAGTCGCAATTCCAGCAAGGACAGTTTGAGGAGGCTGCCGCTACGTTCTCGTATATGGGCCGCCTCTATCAGACCCAGCCCGCCATTCTCGGCATTTCCCGTGCGTGGCTGGCGAAGAGCTATGTGGAATTGGACTGGTTGTATGAGGCGGAGGACGTCATCAACAAACAGCGTCGCGACTCGATGGACTATCGTGCCGTGAAGGACTGGGACTACACCTATGCCGACTACTATATCCGCAGCGAGCGTTACGAGGAGGCATTGCCCTATTTGCGGAAGGTCATCAGACACGAGAAACGTCGTAAGCAGAAGGCCCGCGAGTGGTTCCTGTACGGCCAGATAAACGCCCTGCTGGGCCGCCGGCAAGAGGCCTACGATGCCTTCCGCCATGTGGTGCGACTGAATCCGCCATACGAGACGGAGTTCAATGCCCGTATCGCCCAGACGGAGGTGATGGCTGAGGGTAATGCGCGCCAGATGATCAGGAAGCTGAAACGCATGGCGGCATCGGACAATAACAAGGACTATCTGGAGCAGGTGTATTACGCCATCGGCAACATCTATCTGGCCCAGCGCGATACCGTGCAGGCCATTGCCGCCTACGAGGAAGGCAACAAGAAAGCCACGAGAAGCGGCATTGAGAAAGGTGTGTTGCTGTTGACGCTGGGTAACCTCTATTGGGAGCGCGAGCAGTTTGCCGACGCCCAGCGTTGCTACGGCGAGGCGATAGGACTGTTGGATCAGGACCGCAAGGACTATAAGCAGTTGTCGGAGCGTTCGAAGGTGTTGGACGAACTGGTGCCCCACACAAGTGCCGTCGAGTTGCAGGACTCGTTGCAGCGATTGGCGAAGATGCCCGAGGCCGAGCGGTTGAAGATAATTGACCGTATCATAGACGAACTGAAGAAGAAGGAAAAGGAGGAAGAGCGTGCCCGTCAGGAAGCCGAGACGGAGCAGGCATTGCAGAAACAACAGGCAGTAGGCAACCGTCAGCAGCAGCCCAACCGGCCTGCCGCGCAACAGCCGACGACGGCGGGCGGTGCGTGGTATTTCTATAATCCGCAGACCGTGAGCCAGGGTAAGCGCACCTTCGAACAGCAATGGGGCAAGCGCGAGAATGCCGACGACTGGCAGCGCATCAACCGCACCGTGGTGGCCCTGAATCAGGAGAATCCGGATAGTCTAGAGACTCTAGATAATCAAGAAAATCTAGAGAACGATGGTACGGTGGCTGGTGATTCCATCGCCAGCGGTGAAAATGCCGAGCCCGTGGACAGTGCCGCCTTCGACCCCCACAACCGCGAATACTATCTGGCGCAGATTCCCTTCACGGAGGAGCAGCTAGCCGCTAGTCATGATATCATCAAGGACGGCTTGTATAACGCCGGTATCATCATCAAGGACAAGTTGGACAACCTGCCGCTGAGCGAGAAATACCTGACGCGACTGACGAGGGACTATCCCGACTACGAGCATAACGACGACGTGTGGTACCACCTATTCCTGCTCTTCTCGCGACAGGGGCGCACCACGGAGGCCGACCGCTGTCTGGCGATGTTGCAAGGCGACTTCCCGGAGAGCCAGTGGACCACATTGCTGACCGACCCGAACTTTGCCGAGAACCAGCGCTTTGGCGTGCATATCGAGGACTCGTTGTATGCCGCAACCTATGATGCCTTCCAGAACGACCGCCACATGGAGGTGAAGGGCAATACCCAACTGTCGGAGAGTCGTTTCCCGTTGGGCCAGCACCGTCCGAAGTTCCTTTTCATCGAAGGTCTGAGCATGTTGAACGACGGCGATGCGCAGGGTTGTATGGAGCGCATGCAGCAGGTGGTGGAGAAGTATCAGGATAGCGAGGTCAGCGAGATGGCGGGTATGATATTGCGTGGCGTGCAGCAAGGCCGCACGTTGCATGGAGGCAAATTCGATATGGGTGACGTGTGGTCGTTGCGTTCGGCAGTCAGCATGTCGGGCGATTCGACGAAGGTCGACACGTTGCGTTTCGAGCGTAATACCAGCTATGTGTTTATGCTGGCCTACCAGCCGGATAGCGTGAATCAGAACCAGCTGTTGTACGAGCTGGCGCGATATAACTTCTCGAACTATCTGGTGCGTAACTTCGATATCGTCATCGACCAAGACCCGAACGGGCTGGTGCGCATGCTGATAAGCGGATTCCTGAGCTATGACGAGGCGCGGCAGTATGCACGGCAGTTGTACGGCGTGGAAGGACATCTGAAGGAGTTGTTGCAGGCCTGTCGCAGCTTGATAGTCAGCGAGGACAACCTGCGCCTGCTGGGAACGACATTCAGCTATCAGGACTACGAGGTGTTCTTCGAAAAGGAGATAGACCCCGTGGAGATATCGACGCAGCCGCTGTTGGATGAGCCTGAGAGCATTACGCAGGAAGAAGACCCCGACGACGTTGAACCTGCCGACAACGGAGACCAGCCGGCGAACAACAACAACGACTTTGACGACCTGTTTAACGACGGTCCCGTGCAACAGCCGCAGGTGATAGAATTTGACGACGACTTCTGGCGTTGACGCCGGGATGTCGGAATAACGGAATGTCGGAATCACGGTATAACGGAATAACGAAATAACGAAATATAACGAAGAGATATGACAAGCGGACGATTACTTTGGGCTGACGACGAGATGGAGCTGCTGAAGGCCCACTTGCTCTTCCTGGAGAAAAAAGGCTACGAGGTGGTGACGGTAACGAACGGAACCGACGCCATCGAGGAATGCCGCAAGGGTGGTTTCGACCTGGTGTTGCTCGACGAGATGATGCCCGGACTCTCGGGACTGGAAACCCTGCAACGCATCAAGGAACTGGCTCCCCAGTTGCCGGTGGTGATGGTGACGAAGAGTGAGGAGGAGGATATCATGAATCAGGCCATCGGACAGCAGATTGCCGAATACCTGATCAAGCCCGTCAACCCCAATCAGATACTGTTGACGCTGAAGAAGAACATCCACAGGCGTGAGATAGTGACGGAGGCCGTGCAGTCGGGCTACCAGCAGCAGTTCCAGCAGTTATCGATGCAGATTATGGACTGCCGCACATGGGACGAATGGGCTGACATCTACAAGCGGCTGGTGCGCTGGGAGTTGGAGTTGAGCGCCACCGACTCGCAGATGACGGAGATGCTGCAGATGCAGAAGGAAGAAGCCAATCGCGGTTTTGCGAAATACGTGAAACAGCATTATATGGACTGGGTGCAGGGCAAGGAGCACCCCATCATGTCGAACGAGATATTCAAGACGCAGATATTCCCCTTGCTGAATGCCGGCGAGAAGGTGTTTCTGGTGGTGCTCGATAATTTCCGCTACGACCAGTGGAAGATGTTGGAGCGTGAACTGAGCGACCAGTTTGAGATAGACGAAAGCCTGTATTGCTCGATACTCCCAACGGCCACGCAATATGCGCGTAATGCCATCTTCTCAGGACTGATGCCCGAACAGATTGCGCAGATGTTTCCGGAGCTATGGGTCGACGAGGACGAGGAGGAAGGCAAGAACCTGAACGAGGAACCGCTGATTCGTACCCAGCTGGAACGCTATCGCAGGAAGAACACGTTCTCGTATCATAAGATTAACACGTCGTCGGAGGCGGATAAACTGTTGCCGCAGTTGAAGACGATGGAGAAGAACGACTTGAATGTCGTGGTGTTTAACTTCATCGATATGCTCAGTCATGCCCGCACGGAGTCGAAGATGGTGCGCGAACTGGCCAACAACGAGTCGGCATACCGTTCGATTACGCTCTCATGGTTCCGCCATTCTGTCATAGCCGACCTCTTCCGCGAATTGGCACAGACGGACTATCGCGTCATCATTACCACCGACCACGGAAGCATTCGTGCCAACAATCCCGTGAAGATTGTAGGCGACCGCAATACCAACACCAATCTGCGCTACAAACTGGGCAAGAGCCTGTCGTGCGACTCGAAGGAAACCTTCGTCATCAAGGAACCGCGCAAGGCGCAGCTGCCTGCTCCGAACCTGTCGACGAGTTATGTGTTTGCAACGGGCGACGACTTCTTCGCCTATCCCAACAATTATAATTATTATGTCTCGTACTATCGCAACACCTTCCAGCACGGAGGTATCTCGATGGAAGAGATGATCATACCGATTATCACCCTGAAGGGGAAGAAACGGTAAAGCGGAATAACGGATTAACGGAAAACAGAAATGGAAATCAAGATTCAAGACATAGACCACATCCGCGAGGCGGCTCGCGAATTTGTTGAAAACATCGGTGAGGCTCGCGTGTTTGCCTTCTACGGCAAGATGGGTGCGGGCAAGACTACCTTCGTCAAAGCTATCTGCGAGGAACTGGGTGTCGACGACGTCATCACCAGCCCCACCTTCGCAATTATCAATGAGTACACCATTGACCATTCACCGTTGAACATTGACCATTGCCCCACCTCCGAAAGCGCAGCAAATAATGGTCAATGTTCAATGTTCAATGGTCAATCCATTTACCACTTCGACTTCTACCGCATCAAAAAGCTGGAGGAGGTTTACGACATGGGTTATGAGGACTACTTCTACAGCGGGGCATTGTGCTTCATTGAGTGGCCGGAACTGATAGAAGAAATCCTGCCCGACGATGCCGTGCGTGTCAGCATCATCGAGCAGGAAAACGGAAGCAGGGTCGTCAGCTATTAAAGCGACAACCCTGATTTTTTTTACCTTTACAGGAGTGCCTCGAATTTCTCCTGAAGCTTTGCTTTGGACTGTGCGCCGACAATCTTGTCGACCACTTGGCCGTCTTTGATGAAGATAATCGTTGGGATGTTGCGGATGCCGAATTCCATGGCCAGATCCTCACACTCCTCGACGTCGCACTTGCCGACGGTAATCTTGCCGTCGTACTCCTTTGCCAGTTCGCTGATGACTGGACCTACCATACGGCAGGGACCACACCAAGTAGCCCAGAAATCAACTACCAAAGGCTGAGCGCCATTCTTCAGACTCTCAAAATTCTCACTTGTGATTGTTACTTCCATAATTCAATAGAGTTTTATAGGGTTATTACTGTTGTTTTATTGTTGTCGCTGCAAATATCGTGCCATTTAATTAATCTTATAGCTCAGAGCCTCGGTCTGTTCAATATATTGTATCAGACTGGTCTTGACGTCGACCGTCTTGGAACCGCTGCGTAACAGGACATGTTGCTTGCCTGACGAGTCGTGCAGCAGGAAGTACAGTTGCGTCTTGCCAGGACTGGTATTGATGAGTTCGCTCAGTTCCTGGACTATCTGGTCGTTCAGCAGGTCGGTGGTCAGCGAGATGGTAATCTTGTCGATGGCTTTCTCCTTGACAGTCTGCAATAGTTCGACATTGGTGACTTTCAGTTCCTTCTGGTCGCTAAAATGGAAACGCGGAGTCATCTTGCCTGTGATATACACAGCAGCGCCCTCGATGAATTTGCCGTTCAGGTTAAGCCAGTCTTCGCCAAAGAGCACCAGTTCGCCAGAACCTTCGAAGTCCTCGAGGGTAATGATGCCCCAGGGCTTGTTGTTCTTGCCAAAGCGCGACTGTATGCCTGTGACGATACCGCCCAGCGTGATGTCCTCACGGTCGAGAAGTGCCGCACCGCGTTCTGCCAATTCGGCACAACGGGCGTTGCAGAGGTTATCGAGCACGATTTTGTATTCGTCCAGCGGATGAGCGGAGAGGTAGATGCCCACCAGTTCGCGCTCCTTGTTCAGACGTTCGATGTCGCTCCAACGCACATCGGACTTGGGGATAGCCGGCGTCTGAATGGCAATGGCACCGAAATCGCCGAACAGCGAAGTCTGGGCCTGTTGTTTCTCGGCCTGATAGTTTTGTCCGAAGCGCATGATGGTATCGATGAACGTCTCGCCTTTGCTGTTTTGTACAAAGAAATCCTCGCGGCGAATGCCAAACGAATCGAAGCCACCGCTGAGAGCCAGCGATTCGAAGGCTTTGCGGTTGACCTGATTGAAATTGATGCGTTGCACGAAGTCGAAAATGTCCTTATACGGGCCGTTCTTCTCGCGCTCGTCAATGATGGATTGTGCTACACCATCGCCGATACCCTTGATGGCAGCCAGTCCGAAGCGGATTTCACCATGATGGTTCACACCGAACTTCTGGTACGACTCGTTGACGTCGGGGCCCAGCGTGGCAATACCCATCGCCTTGCATTCGTCCATCAGTTTGGTAATTTCCGTAATCTGGTCGCGACGACGTGTCATAATGGCAGCCATGAATTCGGCAGGGTAGTTGGCCTTGAGATAGGCCGTCTGATAAGCCACCCACGAGTAACATGCGGCATGCGACTTGTTGAAGGCGTAGGAGGCGAATTTCTCCCAGTCGGTCCATATCTTTTCCAGTATCTCTGGGTCGTGGCCGTTCTTCTTGCCGCCCTCAATGAATTTGGGCTTCATGGCGTCGACGATATCCTTTTTCTTCTTACCCATCGCCTTACGCAGGGCATCACTCTCACCACGTGTGAAGTCTGCCAACTGGCGCGAGAGCAACATTACCTGTTCCTGATAAACGGTAATGCCGTAGGTATCCTTCAGGTATTTCTCCATGCAGGGAATAGGGTAGGTGATAGGCTCCAGACCATTCTTACGCTTGATGAAGTCGGGGATGTAATCCATAGGTCCCGGACGGTAGAGGGCGTTCATAGCAATGAGATCCTCAAATACCGTGGGATGCAATTCGCGCAGGTATTTCTGCATGCCTGCCGACTCAAACTGGAAGGTGCCGATGGTGCCGCCTTTCTGGTAGAGCTCGAAGGTCTTGGGGTCGTCGATGGGAATGTTGTCGAGGTCGATGTCGATATCTCGCGTCAACTTGATATTTGCACATGCCTCTTTCAACTCCGACAGGGTCTTCAGTCCCAGAAAGTCCATCTTGATGAGTCCTGTTGATTCAATGACGTGACCGTCGTATTGCGTACAATTGGTCTTGGTGTCCTTGAAGTCGGGGTCGTCGGCTGTCGAGACGGGAACCCAGTCGGAAATCGGGTCGCGACAGATGATGAATCCGCAGGCGTGGATACCAGTACCGCGAACAGTACCTTCGAGCATCTTCGCATATTTGATGCTATTGCGCAGGGCCGGATCTGTCGAAGCCTCCGCATCACGCAACTCTGGCGTACACTTGATGGCGTTAGGCAGATTCATTTTCAAGTCGTTGCCGCTCTGAGGGTCTTTCAACCTGTCGGGAATGGCCTTACAGAGGGCATTGACAATGCTCAATGGAACCTTTTCCACACGTGCCACATCTTTGATGGAGTTCTTGGTGGCCATTGTGGCATAGGTAATGATATGAGCGCAGTTCTCGTGACCATATTTGTCCTCCACCCATTTCAGCACGCGGCCTCGGCCATCGTCGTCGAAATCGGTATCGATATCAGGCAGGGAGATACGGTCTGGATTCAGGAAACGCTCAAACAGCAGGTCGTATTTCAATGGGTCTATCTTCGTGATTCCCAAGCAGTAAGCCACAACGGAACCTGCAGCAGAACCACGTCCGGGGCCTACCATCACACCTAGTTCGTCGCGAGCAGAATTGATGAAGTCCTGCACGATCAAGAAGTAGCCCGGGAAACCCATCGTCTTCATGATGTGCAACTCGAAGCGCACACGGTCGTCGACCTCCTGAGGCAATGGTGTCCCATAACGGCGGGCAGCACCTTCGTAGGCGAGTTTGGCCAGGTAGTCGGCCTCAAACTTGATGCGGTACAGCTTGTCGTAACCTCCCAGCTTCTTGATTTTCTTCTCGCCTTCTTCCTGCGATAACGGGTTCTCCCCATTCTCGTCACTGGTAAACTCACGGAACAGGTCCTCTTCCGAGAACTTTTGACGCCACTGCTCCTCCGTTCCGAAATCCTCAGGAATGGGGAAGAACGGCATGATGGGGTCGTGGTCTATGCTGTAGATCTCTATCTTGTCTAATATCTCGAGGGTATTCGACAATGCCTCAGGGACATCCTGGAAGATGTCGTTCATCTCCTCGCGGGTCTTAAACCACTCTTGCTTCGAATACAGCATTCGCGTGGGGTCGTCCAAGTCCTTCGACGTCGCCAGACACAACAGGTGGTCGTGGGCTTCAGCGTTTTCTTGGTCTACGAAGTGCGCATCATTGGTACAAACCAGTTTGATGCCGTATTCGTGGGCCAGTTCAATGAGCACCTTGTTGGCCTGTTCCTGCATGGGGAATGTCTCGCGATTGGCACGGATGGTGGGGTCTTTCACCTCATGGCGCTGCAACTCCAGGTAGTAGTCTTCGCCAAACACGCGTTGGTGCCATTCGATAGCCTCACGGGCGCCGGGAATGTCGCCGTTCAATATCTTCTTAGGCACTTCGCCAGCAATACATGCCGAGCAGACGATGAGTCCCTC
>JAEEGL013996830.1_pt1 | contig 13474 bp, 13 predicted proteins | sample 9134231 | NCBI WGS metagenome assembly JAEEGL01 (sample SAMN16246548, study PRJNA631951) | gut metagenome | biome: gut microbiome; feature: rumen; material: fiber-attached | host: Bos | place: Iran: Karaj | collected 2018-10 | reverse complement strand
GCCAGCAGGTCACCTATGCCGTGCGTGGTCAGGATATCTCTAAATTCTTGAATTTGAAGGTGTCAAATAAGCAAGATTATATCATACCAGGTCTTGACCCCAATGAGATGATTAAGCTTACTGATGTAACACATTACAGCCGTTTCAATGCTCAGACTGTGATGAACTGTTATTCTAACAGACTCCAGATGACAAACAATGCTCTTGGCCTCAATAACAAGATTATTGTTGATGGTGAAAATGGTACAAAGTTAACTGTTATCCGCAGCCATGTTGAGAACGTTAATGGAGAAAATACAACTGTTGACGAACCTATTGCAACCATCACTTTCAACAACCATGACTCGTCAAGTCGTGCTTGGACAGTGACAATGAACATGGACACTCAAAGTGCTAACACTGAGTTCCCAGCAGGTCAGAGTGATGTTGAGGCCGGTAGTGTTCAATACTATGCTGGTTATCACGCCAATCCAGGCAATGCGTGGTCAAATAGCTATAGTGTTGCAAGCGATGGAAACATAACTTTGAGTCCAGCAATTACTATCTTCGATAACTTCGTTGTTGATGTTTCGGAGAATGCTCATCCAAATTCTTATAGCTACAAAGTAGAGACTAACTATCCAGGCGTTGTATATTTAAATACTAATAATGGTACAGACTATACAAGTGGTGCTGTTTGGTATGCATGGACTTGGAATACAGCTGACGAAGATGAGGAATGGATTAGAGGTAGAGCAACAAACCAAACTGGGCAGTATATGTTTACTCCTCTAAAGAATAATTTCATATTTGTTCGCATGGATCCAACCGGTGCTCCTTCATGGGACGCAAAATGGAACCAGACAGGTAATCTGACAGCTCAAGGAGACACCTATACAATTACAGGATGGGGTTCTGGAGATATGACTGGCACATGGTCTGGCACGAATGATGCTGCCAATAGTAACGATATCCGTATTCCAGTTTACAAGACAGATTCAAGAATCAACGGTGTGTTCAACAAGGCTCAAGTTGATGGCGATGTTACCGGTTACATGAAGATTGATGAGAACTTAGCATTTGAGGCTAAGGTTCAATATAGCTCTAAGACTGAGATTCTGCGCTATGACGCTTACCGTTGGGGTGAGACCGAAGACCGTTACATTGTTGATAAAGTTAGAAACTATGACGATGAAGACGACATTGCACCTGCTGGCATAGCAGGTAACCAAGATGGTAGCTACACCGTTTCAATGAATGAGGTAGGAACAGCCGACTACTATACCACATCGGTAACTGTAGCATCTGGTGAGAATGACAAGTGGGCAAAATTTGTTGACTTCGTGCCTTCTAATCAGACAGTTGGAACTGCTTACACCTATGCTCCGGTGGTGGAATCGTTCACCTTCGGTAAGGATGTGACTGGTGCGGCACGTGAAGACTACAACACTTATGGAGGACCATTGCAGACCGCTGCTATGGGTAAACTCGCCATCTCAGTTGTTGAGCCAACCCAAAATAATCCTCTTATGAGTAAGTACACTTGGGAAAAAGAGATAGATGGCAAAACGTATAAGTATGCTTACTACAACATCAAGTTGACAGTCGACACTAAGTCTGTTCCTGAGGGTTACGAAATCTATAAGATTCGTGCATGGCGCGAAATTGACGAGAGCCTGCTTGGTGAGCAACTCGCTGCTAATCAAGATCGCATCAGTGATAGCTACAAGTTTGAGGATATTACTTATCCTGATTATGACATGAGCATGAATTATGTGCTTGGTAGTGAGGCTGACCCCGCTCATGAGGGAACAAACAACCTCAGGTGTACCTTTGGCGCACGCAAACTGCGTACTACAGAGTCAGATGATGATGAAAGTGTGATTGGATCTTTTGACGCTTGCTTCTTCGTCCGCATCTACTTCACTCGTACTGCAAACTTGCCACAAACTCAAGGCGCTCCTCGTCGTGCTCAAGGCAACCAACTGCCCGCCGATGGCAAATACTATGTTGTAGAGGCTTCTTACGACTATACCGTTGATGGCGATGTAGATATTCCCACTGGCCTCTTCGACCTTGTCAATGCTAAGCAGATTGCCAATGTGAAGTACTACAATGTGGCCGGTATGGAAAGCGACCAGCCCTTCAGCGGCGTTAACGTTGTCGTAACCCGTTACACCGACGGCACAACTACAACCACCAAGATTGTGAAGTAAAGCATCTTAGACAGCCTTTTTGAGGCTTACTTAAATAGTTCGCGCGACCCCATCCAGGGCCGCGCGAATTTGTTTCTAAGCCGCTCACACGAATCGCGATATTATTATGCTGGAATAGCGTGTATTAGGTGAGGAATACAACTATATGGTATATTGCAAAAAAGCCGACATTTAAGTCGGCTCTTTTCTTACTATTACATTAGAATGTATATATCTTCCTCTTACTGAAGTTTGGATTCAACAACTTCGAGTACTTTTGAGAAAGATCTCATGGTGGCTATTTCTTCCGGTTCGAACTCTATGTTAAATGCTTCTTCCAGTTCGACGATGAGGTTTAAGTGATGCAAGGAGTCCCATGCTTCGCAGTTGTCCTGAGCGCAGGACGTGTCAATGTCGCCGTCCTCAAATAGTTGGCGCATGATTTCCAATATTTGTTCTTTCATAGTCAGTCTTTGATTGATATTTTGTAGTATGGTTTGATTTCTTTTTTGCCGTCAAGTTTCATCTCGTAGAGGCGATGGCTATTGCTGCAGTCTTCTTTTATTAAGGCGAATCCCGCACGGTCATAGAAATCGGCCACCTGTGCATTTTTGGCTGTCGTTATATATTCAGCATTAACTCGTTCCACACCGCTGTCATGCAAAAGGTTGAGTACCGAGTTCAAGAACGCAAATTCAATGCCTTTACCCAGTATTCGGCAACTGAGCAGCAATGAGTCAATCGTTACACTGGGCTTGTCATTTTGATTAAGGAAGATAGCCCCCGTGATGCCGTTACCCCCGAAGCGGTCACTGACATTCACACAATAAATAATCCAACCATCATCCTCCATCCGTTTTATGTCATCCTCAGAGTAACGACGTGTGGTCAAATTGAACTGGTTGGTTTTTTGGGTCATTTGTGCGATACGGCCACGGTTGAAGTCGTTGGATGGCATAATGGCCAATTCCATCTCCAGGCTCTGGAGATATTCCTCCATATTGTCGAAAGCGGCCTGAGCGGCTTTTCGATTAGCATTGGCTTGATATTGCTCAGTCTTCACCTTGTCCTCATTGGTAATGGAGTAGATTCGGAAATACCTGTCGACCAGGTCCTTGAACAGCGGCACAAGATCGTAGGGCTTGCCTGAAAATTCCGGCACTTCGACCATTGGCAAGACTTGCCGTATCAATTCGCGCTCTGTTGGGTTATCGTCGACGAAGACCATGCTGTCCAGACCGATGTTCAACTCATCGGCCAGTTCTTTGATGTTTGTTGCCTTGTCTTGCCAGTTTATTCGCCATGCACTGAAGTGCTCTTTGCGCAACACCATAAATGGGTTTTTCTCCCATGCTTCAAGTACATCATCCTCGTTGTTTTTGCTGCATATCGTAAGGATTACGCCAGAATTTTTCATCTGCAACAATGTTTGTTGCCATAAAGTGAAAGCGCTGCCAGGGTAGTCGCCTCCAATCTTGATTCCAGCGACACCATCCTCACCTAAAACTCCACCCCAAAGTGTGTTGTCGAGGTCAAGCACCAAGCATTTCTTGCGTTGAAGGGCCAATTCCTCCTGCTTGCGCGCCCACCATGTTTTGAAGTCTTTGGCAAGTTTTGGGTTGAGAACGGCCTGTGAGGTAAAGTAGAACCTCCAGTTCACTAATTGATCAGCAGTATAACGCCGTGTGAACTCACTGAAATCTACAATTCTAATGCGTTTGTCCCTCTTTGCCAAGTCAAAGGCTTTATTATTAAAGTCATCGACAGCCGATCGGACATCAAAATCATCGCCCGTGAGCGGAACATAAAACATTGTTTCCAATGTAAACACTGTCATGCTGGAACTTTGTGGTATACGCTGCAGCACCATTTGTAGTTTGTCGAAATATGTGCTTATTTCTTGAGCAAGTGCCGCGCTGAGGGGCATGATTGACGGCTGATAGAACCAGATAAAAATATCAGCGTCAGGAATAACACTGATATCGCCGTAGCCGGAATATGCTACGTCCTTATCTTCAAAAAACGGTTCTATCGTTTGATTACGGAATATAAAATATTTCATTTCCCAACGAGTTCTACAAGGCCTACGTTCTTGCTGTAAAGGAAGCACGCTGTCTTTCCGCCGATGGCGCAGGCCGGGACAGGCTTTTTCAGTAATACAAAGTGCTGGGATTTCAACTTTGAAATGGCCTCGGTTATGTCATCAACCTCATAACAGATGTGGTAAGGAGTGACTCCCGAAGTTTCCAGCGTGTGGACGACGGGGCTTTTCTCGTCAATGGGTGCCAGCAGTTCCAAACGCGGCATTCCGGGCTTTTCGAGAAAGCAGATGTGAACATCCTGCAACGGGTCGTCAACAGTTTCGCTTGCCATATAGCCTTGAGCAAGATAGAACGATTTTGTCGCTTCAATATCTCGGCAAGCGATTCCGATGTGGTGAAACCGTAGTTCGTTCTCCATTATATGAAAATCTTTGCTGGGTTGCCCAGGTAGGTTTTGCCGTCCTTCGCGTTTCGCGTGAGCACTGAATTGGGCGCGAGCGTAATGTCGTCACCAATCTTTATGCCTTGGATAACTGTAGATTTCACGCCAAACAGGTTGCCGTCACCAATCACGACCGCCCCCGAGATATTCACCGAGGGCATAACCACATTGTGGTTGCCGAATGAGGCATCGTGACCCACTTGTGTGAACACATTCAATATGTTGAAGTCACCAAGAGTGACATTGCAACTGACGGATGTGTTCGGCCCTATGATATTGCCTTTCCCCATTTTCAACGAATCCCAATCATAGAAAAAGGCATTGGGGGCAATAATATTGGGAAATGAAACGAGCGGATTGGTGATTTGCGCCTCAATTTTTTTTGTTGTTTCGGGATTCCCGATAGCGAGAACTACGTCAATTGGTTCTTGCACATCGTTAAGTTCACTTATACTCCCGATAACTATGCCGTAGCCCATATCTAATCCGGTTTCAACCCTATCGTCATAGAATCCAATAAGGTCCCATTCCGCCAACTTGTTGATAATACAAGCCACCTCGCGGCCAAAGCCGCCCGCTCCTATGATTGCAAGTCTTTTCATTTATAACAGTTTGCGATTTTGAAAGGAACGCTAATAATCCGCCAAAGAAGTTCGTGGTTCATAAGCCAATGCAGCAATTTCCATTTCTTCCCGGGGTAATCCTCCTCGTATAGTCTCTCAAACGGATAGAGTTTCAGCGACTTTAAATGTTTAATCATGTATTTTGCTTCACCCAGTCGCAACGCCTTAATCAGTCCGAAGAAGATGTAACTGTTTGCCAGCCCCATCCATCGGTCGGAAGTTTTGGGCGACATCTCACTACCGCGCCTCACATGCTCGTCAGTAAGATTCTTCGCCGCAAAGGCGTAATCGGCAAGCATCGAATACTGTCGCTTCCTGTCTCTGTTGTGCATGATACTGCCCGGTTGCATCACGTAGCAATAAACGGTAGCCTTAATGTGAATTATCCGCTTGGCTTGAAAGAGAACAAAAGGAGTGAAACTGCCATCCTCAAGGTGGTGACCCAGGGGAAATGACAGACCAAGAGACAGCAGATACGTTCGCTTTATAATATACCACCAAACCGTCGTCAGGGCATTGTGTGTCGCAATATACTCGTCGCCGCTCATCACCCTTGATGAGTCTGCTTTTTCATTGTTAATGAGCGCACTCTTCACAACCAACTCTTCACGGACGCCGCCTAAAGAGTTGAAGCCAGCGACATCAGCATCGTGGCTCAGCGCAATCTCAAGCACTTTTGATAGCGAGTTTGGTACCAGGAAGTCATCAGAGTCCACGAAGTAAACATACTTACCCTTGGCATTCTTGATTCCTGTGTTTCTGGCTCCACTAAGACCCTGATTCTCCTGATGAATCACACGAATCTGCGGATACTGCAACGCAAACTCATCACAAATCTTGCTTGAGCCGTCGGTAGAGCCGTCATCCACAATAATCGCCTCATAGTCCTCTAATCCCTGCCGAACGACACTCTCCAAGCACATCGGCAAGTACCGCTCAACATTATAAACTGGAATGATCAAGGATAAGTCCATCTCAATAATTCAAAATTAAACTCTCTAATACTTCGTCAACAGATACAACTCAATGTCTTCGATTTATCAAGCGATTTATATGGCCTAAAAATGGCTTGTGGGCCGGATAATGCTTCACCCACCACATGGCCAACTTCTCAAGTCTGGGTGCATTACTCTTGATATAGTCATCCCAAGAAAGTTCATATAAATCGTCAAGCCTCATTCGCCAGGCTTTCTTAACACTGCTATCTGAAAGTGCACTATATCCTGTATTAGCAAGATTGTAGGCTCTGTAAAGGAAATCGGCATAGTATTCTGGATGCTTGCCACTAATATATCTATTCCAATCCATTATGAGGGTGTCGAATTTCTCTTCCGAAAAGTCTGCTTTGTTGGCATGGTTTACCGACAACTCGCGCTGAACCCAATAATAGGTCGTGTCCTTGAGATATATAAACTTGGAGCCATTAAGCCATATCTGCAGTGTGAGATGGAAATCGTTGATTCTTGTCACATCCCAATCAATGTTCTCCAGTAATTCACGGCGATAAAGTTTATTCCATAAAGTCCAGTTACCCTCCCTGAGAAACTTCTTTCGTACGGCTGTTGATTGTTCAAAAACCTCATAGTTGGGTTTTTCAATAGGGGCATAACTGACTGCCTCACTCCTTTGGGGTGCAAGAGGACCAGCAACCACTTGGCAATCGGGGTGAGTTGCAAGCAAGCCGTATTGAATCTCAATAGCCTGCGGATGGAGCAGATCGTCGGGGTCGGCATTGAACACGAATTGGCCTGTACAGTTGCGGAAGCCTGTCTCGCGGGCCTTATTGATGGTTTTGTTGCTGTCGTGACGCACCACACGGAAGCGATTGTCCATTTTAGCCCAATGATCGCAAATGGCAGCAGAATCATCAGTACTTCCATCATCCACAAGAACAACCTCTATGTTGGTATATGTTTGATTCCTCACGCTTTCCAGAAATCGTTCTAAAGCGCCTGGATAACGTGATGTTATGTTGTATACTGGTGAAAAGATGGAAACTAATTCATTCATCTACATATGGTTGTTTTTCTTTTCTGCTACTCAATAATTAAAGCATTATTAGACACAACATTCGCCAATCCTTTCCAAAAGCCCTGACGAATGAAAACGGATTTTTACCGATTGCGAACAGCATTAAAGCCATAGCAATTATCTTGTCATCATAAATAATTTGAGACTGAGAATACCACGCAGCATACTCATTACAAACTTGAGGCGACCCATCAGTCGCCCCATCAATCGCCCCATCATTCACCAAAACCACCTCATAATCTTCCAATCCTTGTCGAACGACACTTTCCAGAACCCCTCATGCCATCGCTCAACAATATAAACCAGAAATACAAATCAAATCAGAGGCATGAAAACTCTACTCTTTCAGTTTTATGACTTTAGCGGGGACTCCTGCAACCACAGCATTGTCAGGCACATCCTTAATCACCACCGCCCCAGCACCAATAGTGCTCCATTTGCCTATTTTTACACCAGGGATAATTGTAGCCCCAGCACCAACCCAAGCGCCTTCTCCCACATGCACATTTCCACACAGTGTAGCGTGAGGTGCAATGTGAACATAGTCATCAATGATGCATTCATGTCCAACGCTGGCTCCTGTGTTAATTATACAATGCTTTCCTATTATAGCATCTGCGTTAATTATAGCCCCAGCAACGATAACGGTTCCATCATCTATTAATACGCTTGGAGAGATAATTGCAGACGAGTGAACAGCTTTTGCAAACTTACAACTTAATCTTTGTGCAATTCTTTTCCTGACCTCATTATATCCAATTGAAATAATTATTGGAGATTCTCCGTTCCAATGATGTTTTACAATAAAGCCTTTAAGATTGTTTGTCTTTAAATTGTCATCAAATATGCCATCAATAGGCTGCCCCATCGATTTAATAATATCAATGATCACTTTTGCGTGACCGCTTGCTCCGTAGAGATACATAAATTAATTATTTCCGTTAAAAACGTCCATAGTTGTGCATTCATTTTTATTGACGTCTGCTCGCCGGAGGACTTTATTTATAGTTGTGAAAATCACATTTAAATCTGTTTTCAGCGACACATGGTCAACATACCATACGTCGAGCCTGAACTTTTCTGCCCAACTGATGGCGTTGCGCCCATGGCATTGCGCCCAGCCGCTAATGCCGGGGCGCACCTCGTGCCTTCGCGCTTGCTCAGGCGAATATAGGGGCAGATACTGTATAAGCAGTGGTCGTGGGCCAATCAGAGCCATGTCGCCTTTGAGAACATTGAACAATTGCGGTAACTCGTCGATTGACGTACTTCTAAGAATTTTTCCGATGTGTGTTATACGTCGCGCATTAGGTAGTAGGTTGCCCTCAGCGTCCCGCTCGTCGGTCATCGTCTTGAACTTGATGATTTTGAAAATCTTCGCATCTTTGCCAGGCCGCTCCTGCAAGAAAAACGCCCCCGCGCCCTTATTCGCGAAGTGCAACCACACCGTCACCACCAGAAGAACTGGAGATAAGACGATAAGAGCAATTAAAGAAATGCAGAAATCTATTATTCTTTTAAGGTACTTGCGATACATTCTAAAGTATTATTTGAGGGCAATTTGTCCAATCTAATGATTTATCAACTATTTCAAGGTTTGTAAAGTCATAAGTATGTATCAATTTTTCAAGTTTCTTCCATGCGTTTTTTTTGCCGAAATTACTTTTGAAGTATCTTTTGTATCTATTTATTAAAGAACCATTCTCTTTGAAATAGTCTTCATATTCTTTCCTTGACATAATGCTGTTTGTCTCAGGTAACAAGTCTCCTATATGGAAATAGCACATCGAGTAAGAGGATCTTCTCATTTCTTTTTTAACAAACCACAAAGGGAAAAAGCGAAAATAACCACCACCAGAATATGCGATTTCTTTACCAAGAACATGTGCAGTACAGATGGGGAACTCTTTAATATATATTCCATTGTATGATATCATGACTGGCTCTTTGTGACCAAAAGAAGAAAAACCTCCGAAATCGCGTGTCGCTGGGAATATTGAAGCGTCACGCTCTATACCACATTCAGCAAGAATTTCAAAAGTCCATTTGTTATTCTCGCCTATTGAGAATGCAGGCGCCCTATAACTCAGTACTTTCTTTCCTATTAATTGCTCCAAAGAGTCGACGGCTTTGTGGGTGTCCTCATGCACTCCCGTACTGCTCATCTTGTTAAGCCAAGTGTGAACATTGCTATGGCATCCAATCTCATGACCTTTAGCCGCTATTTTTTTTACAACCTCAGGAAAATCGGTTGCCATTTTGCCGACACAAAAGAATGTCGCTTTTATTGATTGTTCATCTAATAGTAACAAGATTTTATTAAGGTATGCATCAAATTCTGCATACTTTTCGCCTCGATTGCCATCAAATTCTTTCTCAATAAACCATTCTTCAATGTCAAAAGTAAGTATGTTCATTGGTCGTTGTCTGTTTTACGTTCAGGAACTTGTCTAATAACTTTTGCTGGTCGGCCGACGGCAATAGTCCATGCAGGTATATCTTTAACTACAAATGAACCTGCTCCAACGATTGCCCCTTCGCCTATAGTTACGCCTGGCATAACCATAGTTTCCATACCAACAAGAGACCCTTTACAAAGATGAATGCCTTTTAGCGTATAACCCAGTTTTGCATAATCATCTCCAACGCAATAATTGCTTAAATCACGTTGATGACAAAGGAGTCTTACTCCACCAGCAATATGGGCATGGTCGTCAATCTGAATCAAATCGGCATGACCAGAATCAATTTTTACAGAGTCGCCAACAAAAATGTTTTTTCCTACTTTGCACCCAATCCTTTTTAAAATCCATGGGCGAACTTTACGTGGTAGGATTGGTGACAACAACCAGGAGTTCATGACAAATTTCAAAAGGAAACCGTCGCGATAAGTCTTAAAGACTCTTTTTATTACTCCCCACAATGATACTTGACCATATTCTTCCTCTGAATAGTTAAGGCCGATCATTCTTAAGAAGCGATAGGTCACGCTTAATTTCTTCTGTGTCATTTTGATATTTTAATTTTCTGATTTACAATTTGATTAATAAAATCCAACGTGTTCCTCATCACATCCTCGTGCTCGTAACACTCCTTAATATGTTTTCGAGCATCATTGCCCATTTGCCGAGAATACTCAAGATCGAAGAACTTCTCAATCTTGTTAGCAATATCTGTGGGATCAATTTGTGTATACAAACCTGTTTTCCCTTCTTGAATTGAATCAATGCACCCTGTAGACCGAGAGACAATTGCTGGGACACACATGGCACCAGCCTCAATTGTAGTTAAGCCAAACCCTTCTCGATAACTTGGCAAAACTATGACATCCATTGGTGAATAATACTTCTGAATATCTTCAAAAGGTACTCTACCTGTAAATTTAACCAAAGGAGATTTTTGCAGAAACTCGGCTGTGTCTTTGGGCACAGCATCACGCTTTTCAAAAGCGCCAATAACAAGTAGTTTTATGTTTTTTTGAGGGTATCTATCTGATAGTATATCTATAGCCTTACAAAGTTCGGAGATTCCTTTATCACGAACTATACGACCACAAAAACCCACAACAAAGTCATCATCTTTAAGCCCAAGTCCAGTTCTCATCTCACTTTTTATGTCGGCACTAAGCAGGGCTGGATTAAACTTATTTTTGGTGTCAATGCCATTACAAGTTCCATTTCCTATGAGAACTTGTTTTTCTGGCTTGTCCATACCTATTTCAACGCGTCTCGTCATCACTGATTGACTAACACAAACTATTTTATGTGCTAATCGAGACACTACCTTACCCTCAATAAGGAAGAACTTACGTTTTAATCCATGCATGGTATCGAGCATGACACCGTGAGCATAAATAATCCTAACCGGAACCCTGTTGAGCCATGCCGCCACAGTGCCAAGCAGGCGAGACTTCTCTTGGTGACTAATTACAACATCAATTTTATTCTTTCTGATGTATCGAAATACTTTCCACAGAGCTTTTAAGTCACGCCAAGGACTTGGACGACGCTCAATTTGTACAGGGTGATAATGCACGTTATTTATATTGGCAAACTTTTCAATATTGCCCCCCGGAGAACAGATTAAATGCATCTCATATTCACCATTCTCTTGAAAATATGAAAATTGATCACCAATGAAATTTTTTGCAGAGCCAGGTAAATTTATTATTTCTAGTATTTTTATCATTCTACGGGATAAACGATATATTTTTTAGTTGGTGAACTATCACGTTGGATTATTTTGCCAGGGTTTCCAATTACTATGGAATTGTCTGGTACATCGAAATTAACAAATGCACCTGGAGCTATTAAGACGTCATTGCCAACTTTTGCATTGCCTATTATAATGGAGTTCGCGCCACAATAGACATTGTCACCAATAGTTGGAACACCGGTATTCTTACCTTCACTATTACCGATTTGCACTCCTTGTGCTATATTGAAGTTCTTCCCGATTACAGCATAAGGATTCACAACAATAGTACCAAAGTGCAGAATTCTCATTCCTAAGCCGATTTTAGTGCCTACCGGTATTTGAATACCTGTTTTCACCCTTGTGCGATATAATAAAAATGACCAAAACAGTTTCGGCAACTTAGATTTTGCCTCACTTGCATGACGGAAATAGTAGACATATTTGCGACCCGGTGTGAACAAAATGCTTTTTATCCTAACACTTAATTTGTTCGCCCTATCACCTTCACACCTATACAAATCGTAATAAAACGAAGTTTTCCGTCTCATCGCTTAAGGTTCTTTTTATGGAAATAATCATATAATTTGACTGGCATTATGCCTTTAACTATATTCATTGCAGAGTATGCCAGAAACTTTCTCCAAGGTAAATGAAGAGTCTTGTGTGCAAGATAATGTGCATATATACCATTTATCCTTCCCCTTACATTTCGTCTTGAGGTGGCATTGCGGTCATCACGCATCATATAAAGACATTCGTCAAGCATATACCCCCTATAACCTTTTGCGAACATTTTCATCCAAAGGTTGTAGTCCTCCAATCTTAACAGACGTTTATCGGTTGTATAACCACCAACTGCTTTGTATGCTTCACCACGTATCATACAAGGAGCGTGACAAAATGCTGTTCCATATATTAGTCTCTCTTTCTTCGACTCAAACCCACCTTTACCACGTCCAAATTCTCCTTTTTCATCAAAATAAATCATCGGAGTGCTAACAATCGCATATTCAGGATGCTCATCAAGGAACTTAATCTCTTTTTCAAACCTATCGGGCAACGAGATGTCATCTCCATCCATACGAGCGACATACTCAGTGTCGGCATACTCAAGGCAGTGGTTGAGCGTATAGTTCAGGCCCATGTTGCGCTCATTCTTGATGAGGATGATATTGTCATGCTTTTCAGCATAATCAGCCGCAACTTGGTATGTGTTGTCGCTTGAGCCGTCCTCACACAGGATGATCTTAAAACCTTGATAAGTCTGCGCATAAAGAGAATCCAGTGCCTCAACAAGTGTTGAGGCGCAATTATAAATGCCTATGATTACTGATAGGCGAGGGTTATCCATAGTATATAAAGTTCATGAATAATGTAAAACCAGCGTATGCTATTAGAATCAATGCCGTTTTTCTGTCTTGATCTTCCCATATATTCATCCTTAGCAAGGGATATGCGATTACAATAGGATATAAAAACCAAGAAAGATATGCAAAACGATTACTCTGCTCAGAACGAATCACCATCACCCAGAAGGCATTGGCAAGAATATAGGTAGTAGCAATTATGTGATATGTTAAATCTTTGAAATTACGTTTAATTGTCACATACCATACCATAACAATGGGCATAATACTGTATAGAATAAAATCAATTCGGAATCCGGCCTTTACATTCTCTGAAGCCATGAGTTGTCCATTTTCATCAAGGTTAGCGTATGTTTGCATTCGGTCATCAAATCCTATGTCTACAAACAAATCAGCCACATAACTACCAGCAATTAATGATATGAAAATAGATGCAATCCAGAAATATATTGCCCTCTTTGTGTCTTTAACAAATAACCATGCTGTTAATGCACAAAAACAGGGTATAGCCGTTGAGTGGTGGATGCTGTAGGCGCAGAACATGAAAGCCAATGCAAGCACCTTCTCCCACCACTTGCCACTGAGAAAAGAAACCCCG
>JAEEGL017240062.1_pt1 | contig 13475 bp, 8 predicted proteins | sample 9134231 | NCBI WGS metagenome assembly JAEEGL01 (sample SAMN16246548, study PRJNA631951) | gut metagenome | biome: gut microbiome; feature: rumen; material: fiber-attached | host: Bos | place: Iran: Karaj | collected 2018-10 | reverse complement strand
CGGACGTTGCCCCTCTCCCACTCGTACCAGTCCGGGATATGCGAAAATTCGGTCTCGCCTTCAGTCGCCTTCAACGCCCCGTATTCGTCCATGGACCACGCTTTTCCGCACTCGTCGCAGCGGAGCGTGGCACCTGACGCACTCATACGGTACTCCCTGCCGCAATGCGGACACTGATAAAGTACCTTCTGAAGTCCTTCAGCGCGTTTCGGGTACGTGACGGCGATCTTATTTTCCGCCTGCCATGCGTAATCGTCGTACATGAACGCTTTTTCGATGCACTTCTGGATCTCCTCCGCAGACATCGAGCGCAGCTGCTCAGGCGTAAGGAGGCAGGTCATCGTCGCTTCGGTGCCTTTTACCTTATGATCGGGCAGGTTGAAAAACGGCGAATTTACGTGGTGGCCGTGGCAGATAAGCGTTACGATCGGGATGTCAAGCATTTTCGCCAGTTTTCCGACGGATTCGGGCAATACGGCGGTAGTTCCGCACAGTGAATACCTCGCCTCCGGATAGATGGCGGCAATATCTCCGCGCTTTTTTACCAGTTTCAGCTGTTTTATGAGCGTTATGTCGCGCGTGAATTTGCGTTTGCAGATACATCCGATAAAGCGCAGCAGCCACTCGCGCTTCAGATATCCGTCGATTGCCACAACGAAATTTACCCGTTTGAAGCGCGTCGCCTTCAGCGCCACGGAGAAATCCATGAACGCGTTATGATTGCAAAGCAGTACGTACGGCGGTTTTACGCCTTCCATACCGATCTTGGTGAGTTTGTTTTTGTGACTGAGCAGCGTGGGAAGTGTGAGCACCCTCATCAGAAGTCCGAGATGCATACGCATCGCAGGCCTTTTCATGTCAAATCGTTTAACGTCGGGAAGCAAGATGATTTCTCCTTTAAGGTTGCAGATGCGTTTTCGCTTCTGGGTCCGGTTTATCTTTGATATAGTATGTCGGCAATGAAATCCATTATTTTGTCGTGACATCCTCCGCATCCGGTGGAACATTGTGTCTGTTTCTGAACGTCCTCAAACACCTTTACTACGTCGGAAATATTGTTTTCATTCTTCACGACGTTGTCAATGTCCTCGTACGACACTTTTTTGCATTTGCATACAAGTTCTTTATAATCCATGTTTATTTCCTCCTTTTGCGCCGGTCCTCAGCCAAACTTTACCATTCCGCCCGCGGGTACGGCGATCTTCTGAATGGTACCGGCAGTCACGCCGCAGCCGATTTTATCCCCGCGCCAGTCGAAAACGGCATAGTCCTTACCCGGAGGGCACGATACAACGATATAGTTTTTGAAAGTGTTGTTCCAGACGTCCTCCGCGCAGGCGGTGAGTTCGACTTCTGACGTGCTGTACAGCACAGTGATCTTTTTACCGTCCTTTTCGGCGGACATGAGCGAGTAGTTCGCTCCGGGATCTACGGCCCTGAACTTACCGTCCAGGAGTACGTTCCTGTTCTCGGACCAGTAATCTACGAACCGTTTCACTGCCGTCTTTTGATCTGACGGAACTTTGGTGAGCAGCACTGAGATCTGCGGCACCGAGAACATAATATTCAGCATCTGACGCATGCAGTTGACCGGAGACTCCTTCTTTCCCCAAAGAAGCATATCAGAGTGGATGGCGGTGGCGCCGTTGACGATGCGCAAAGAACCGATTCCTATGCGGTTTGTCACCGAATCTGCGGCGCAGTCCGCAACGCGGAGCATATTGCAGTGATTGACGATCTCCGGACCCACGTAGACCTGCCTGAACTCAAACAGGAAGTCAGGGTCGCGCGCCGTCATTTTATCGTATATCTCGTCCATCAGCGTCCGTACCGCGTCAAAGAGACGTTCGTGATCCATATCGTCATTCTTGGGAGGCACGTCGGTGGTCGTTCCCCAGGCGTCAACGAAATCCAGCTTCAAACCGTCGATCCCGAAGTCGTCAACGAATTTTTCGTACGTTCCCGCTATGTAATCGCGCAGCTCCTTGTACCTGACGTCGTAGACGCCCGCACGCATCCAGTCGATGTCGAACGCCATTTTATCCTTGAACCGCCTGTAATCCTCTGTCGCGAACCCTGCGAACGGCACCGGGAACCACACCATCAGCTTCATGCCGAAGCTGTGTACGTCGTCAACGAACTTTTTGAAATCCGGGAATTTATCCAGGGCAACGTGCCAGTCGCCGCACTTATAGTAGTCGCCGGTGTTCTTGCCCTCGAACTGCCACCCGTCGTCAAGGATGACCGTTCTGAATCCCATTTCCGCCGCGACCTTCAGTTCTTCCGTCAGCAGCTTCTGCTCGGGTTCCTGGTGGAAATTGTACCAGCTCGAATACAGCGGTACCCTCGCATCCTCGGGAATCGGGATCAGCTTTTTAAGGAAGCTTCGCATCCAGTCGCACGCCTCAGCCACGGCGTCATAATACTCAAGAGGCCGCTTATCGACCCTAAGAATGATCTCATGGTCAGGCTGCTGAAAGAGGCCGTCGTCAATGATCTCGATCTTGAGCAGTATCTCGTCCCGCTGGTTCAGGTCGTCAACGCTGGCACTGATCTTCGTCCGTTTTACCGAGTCGGACAATGCGGCGGTGATGATGTTTTTGTTTTCGTAGTCGTAAACGCACATCACAGGCGCCCCTGCCTCGAAGACCGACTCCTGTGTATTCGGGAACCACCACTGTCTGAACGAATGGTCGCGTCCTCCCATCGGGTACCACGTTCCCGCCACGCCTTTCAGCTCTTCGACCCAGGAATAATTACCTACGCCCGGTATCCTGTAATATTCGACGCCGCCCTCCTGAGCAAACGCCTCCAGCATAGTATTGTTATTAAGGCTCTTGATCATATTCTGTTCCTTTCAGTTCGTGCATTTAATGCACTTTCTTTCTAAATGATAGTTTAATTTATAAATCAGTCAAAGTCAAGGGAAAACATATGTATTGTTTCAGAAATGGGATAACAAAAAAGACAAGGGCAAAACTTTTAAATTTAAAAGTTTTGCTCCTTGTTCTTCTCCTTTTTATAGTAATATACCTGCAGTTTTCAACTATCGGCGTGAAGCCTCATCTGCGCCTGAGAGATTCGGGGCCCACTCCTGTTCCGGGATTCCGGCGTGGATATGGCGGATTTGGCAGACGCGCACGATTCAGCTCCAGTCACCTCGGTGACGAGCTGATTTTTATTGCCGTTTTTCATAGCAATTACGTTTGTCTCTTATTTGAACTAGACCTTGTGATGCGACGAACATTACCCACTAATACTTTTCAGTACCAGTCCACTAATCCCCCAAGCCATGAAAATGCACTAACTATCAAAGGAGGATGGGTGTGTTAGTCTAAAAAAATGTCCGCACCCCCTTCGTAAGTTGTATCTGCTTTTGAAATGTCAAATATAAATTTGGATTTTTTCCCATACGAAAAACTAACATTAGATCCTTTTTTTATTATTTTGCTAATATCATTGGAATACGGAGAAGAACGATCCTCTACAATTACGTATTCAATGTTATCTATTGTTACATATATTCTGTCCTTACCACGCCTCTCAACGTTTTCAATAACGCCGCTTTTAGTATCGCTGATATTATGATCATACTCATATTTTGCCAAAGAAATTGGATACAGGTCTTTATAAGAAAACCATAACCAAAAGCAAACAAGAATAATACTTATAGAGATACGTATAACTCGTTTTAAAGCTGTATTCCCCGTTTTCTTTGTACTCGCGAAAACAGAGTATACTCCTCCGAAAACCAAAAACAATATGAAAATAGCAATATATAAATATGCCCAAAAACTACCGTTGATTAACTGTTCCATTTTTCTCCAAACAACTATTGAATAAGCCAATAATAGTCTAGTCCAAAGTAACCTCCATATGAGCTACCAAATGTTAGTGAATATGCACTCGTATCTTTACGCCACCAACAATAGTCGAAACCATATGTAATTCCACCACCAATAGCTTCGAAGAACCCCTCATAATGCTCTTTAACTTTGACACCGTTCACCAATCCGAAACTCCATGTTACATTTACAGGCCAAAGCGTTGGTGTTGATATTCCTGCTCCCAAATGAATATACGAGGCGTCAATGTTTTTATTTAAACTAAGCACCTTGCTTACTCCTGCTTTAACGTAAATCGGTGACTTATTAAGACTGACCGATACACTAACATCGGCAACAAAATCATGGTCATACATAAACTCTGTAAAAAGTTGCATTTCTTTAGAAGGTTTCGTGTTTTGAAACGGTCTGGAATTCCACAAGTCGCTTGCACCTTTGGAATCGTAAAAAGAACGTTCATATGCAGCTCTTCCGTAAACAATGTTACTTGTGCTTGCCATTAGATTGTTTATCGCATCTAATAAATCGTCAATCCACAAGTAATACCAGTGGTTCCCGTTAAAGTCAGCTCTATTTACAGGATTATTACCACAATATTCAAACAAATGCAATCCTGTTATATCATTTCCAATCGAAAGTTGCTCATCTGCACTCATAAATCTGTTAATTGCAGGATCATAATACCGGCTTTTAAGATAATACAACCCTGTTTCGGAATCATAATAATAACTTCTGTATCTTATCGGATTTTCAGCACCGATCGTGCTTGCCTGCGATCCCGTAACAGATAATACTCTTCCCCAGCTGTCATATATGTATTTAGCTACTACGTCGATATCGTTTTCTGTTATTTCGAATATTGCTATAACATCACCTTGTAAATTCTTTGCATAATAATAGATATTATCAGCTTTCCGGAAGCCAAACATGTTTCCGGAATCATCGTAAAGAAAAACTATCTCGCTTCCTGCCGTTCCGGTATCCTGAGACACCAACCGGCTTCCATCCCATGTATAGGTATATATGGTTGACCCTACAGTTTTTTTGGTACGATAACCACTCTCGTCATAAACGAATGAACATTGCGTGCTTCCTCTGGTGATGGTTGCAAGACGGTTACCCTGTGTCCATGTCAGCGTCATTGCAGCTCCGTTATTATATGACAACATATTTCCGGCGCCGTCATAAGTTATGGTATTACCGTTATAACTTGTCATCTGATCCCGCCAGCCGTTACTTGCGGAATAACCCATATTTATAGTTGAAAGCGGATTGGTCGGGAAAGTACTGTTTGTTGTGTATGTGTACAGCAGTTTTGCTGTCATATTGCCATCAGCATTATAGCGGTATTCTACTGTATAACCGGTGCCGTTATTTAAATACTTATTGTCCTCCCGTATAAGCTGGTTTTGAGCATCATAATAGTATTTTACCTTCAGAATTCCGCCCTCGGATATTGTCTCAATATTGCCCTTTGCATCATAAGTGTATGTCAGAGTAGGGAGCCCGGAAATGTTATCCGTAGCTCCTGAAGAGACCGTCTCTTTAAGATAACTGACAGTTCCGATTCGACCGCTTAGTTTGTCAAAAGAAGTATAAGTGCCGTTTTCTATATATGTTCCGGCGGAGAGATAAGAATAGGAGGTTTTCAACCTGTAGTTGTTATCTCCTATGTGAATATTCGAAAGACGGCCATATTCATCGGCGTATCGGAAAGAATATGCGGTTACATTACCCGAAACTGTAGTTTTAGCATACCGTTCAGCTGGATACGATTTGTACGTAAACTTATCCGGCTGGGAAGCAAGACCGCGGAAAGTGACTGTTGATTCACTGTTCTTGTCAAGATATGTATATTTCAGGCTACGACCGTTGGAAAATGATGTATAGACCGGACGGCCAAGCCAGTCGTATGAATAGCTTTTGGTCAGACTGTCCAGTGAATTGTATCTGGTTATGACGTCACCGGCATTCGAGTATGCGTTGGAATAATCAATACCGGTAGTTCCGGAATAATCGATTGCCGTTACCTGACCGGAGGTGTTATATGAATAATCCTTATACTTGCCATTTCCGTAAGTCAGCCTTGACACGAGTCCATTTGAAGAACTGTACGTGTAGCTTGCGATAGCCGTTGTAGAAGTATTACCGCCGTACGTGCGGTTTACGGTTACCGTAAGCGGACGACCTAATGAATCGTATGCAAATCCGTAATAACTGTTTGTACGCGTGATCGTACTGATTTTTCCGGAATTGTATGCGAAAGAAACAGAAACTGTTGAATTATTGGTTGTGTCTACCCTTGCCTTGCCGGTCGTCTCGGTCATTCTTCCCATCGAATCATAAGTATACGTCGTCACAGTTCCATTCTCGGTTACGGACGTCAGTTCACCATAAGCGTTATATGAGTATTCTGTAATATTGTTCCAGATATCTATTTCGCGTTCCGTGAGCATAGTATCTGTATCGTAGGCTATTGTTTTACATTCCGTTAGTTGATACGAATTATTACCTTCGCTGACTTTAGTTATTACAGACGTTGGATGGCCGAGATACTCCGGAAGCAGATTGTAAGTACCCCCGTATTTGTACTCAGTAATAGTCGTAACCGGCTCAAGATCGTCATTTGCCGGAGAATAAACAGAAATAGCCGAACTTAAATCAAACACATTAGTGTAATAATCTGTATAATTGTATTGTGTACTTGTAACATTACCGCTTTTATCGGTTAACTCCGTTAGTGTAACCTGACCAAAAAGCGATGAGTTAGAATCGGTACAATACGTATATTCCTTTTCCGATCTGTCTGGCGCAGTTTCTGTTTTTAACCATCCATTTTGATCATATGTGTATTCGGTATCATTATCGAAATCTTCATATGAGGTTTCGGCGGTTAGCGAAACGTCATCAAAGTAAACATACCCCGGGCCATAATTGTTAAGCCAAATTTTTGCGTAAGAAAACTCAAAATCTACATAAAACGACTCAGACAGATACTGCCAACCGGTCAAATTGTTATCCGGATATATTGCCTTAGATTTGCCGCTAATGAGATTGCCGGAAGCATTGTAAAAAGACACTTGAATATAAGCATTTCTGCTGTTGAAATAACTTGGCGCCTTGTACCATCCGGATATCCGCATATACTGTTTATCCATATTCGATTTAGATATATTGATCTGTTGAGAAGCATACTTGCTCGAATGATAGTCACCGTCTATTCGCAGGACATATCCGCTCCTGCCATCGGTCGTTGCCTGAGAAATATTGCCGTTCCAGTTACCGGCGGTTGAATACAACGCCCCTCCGTTTTCAACACCATTGTAATAAGAGGCTCTGCCTCCTTCTTCTAACTGGATGGCATCGAAATAAACAGTTCCTGTAAAATCGTACGTACCCAGTAAAATTTTTTGAGAAGTCACTCCCTCCGGCACAGTGAAAGTAACTTGGATCCTGCTGTTTCCTTTTTCCGGAATGCTGCTGATCTTTTGTGTAACACTGTTGGAATCGTTGTACAAAAACGCTATGATCGCGCCGCCTGAGCCTGTGCCCGATGTTGCGTCACAATATGCACTGGCTGTATATGTGCCGGCAGATAACGAAACATTCTGTGTATAACCGGCATATCCGGAGCCTTGAATTGAGAAAACACTAAAACATTTGCTCCCGAATATCAATCCCGGAAACCTTGTGCCGGAAGTAGTAACATTTGCTATGGAACCGGTATAAGAAGTCCAATTTGAAACGGACGATAATTCAAAAGACGAATCCTTCAAATAATTTGGCCCGGCAGTTAGTTCGGAATGTGATCTATTGATATTATTAAACAAATTGTTATCGTCATAGTTCACCAAAACAACATTACCACGGTCATCGACCGCATTAACTGCTCTGCCGTAACAATCAAAGCTGATCGTTTCAGCGTATGTCTGATGAGTACCGAATCCGTGCTTTACTGTTGTCCTCGACGGTTCATATTCAAACGTTGCGTATTCAGCGTCAACTACTGTGCTGTCTCCGCTGCCGGCTGCTTTTTTATATACTTTGCTGACTCTGAGCGTTCCGCTGCTCACTGCAACACGCATCATAACGCCTGAAGGGTCTACTATCCTTTTGGGATAATAATATGCTGTTCCGTTGACCGTTCGTGACGTGCTGTAAAACTGCGTATATGTAGAATCCGGGTACGTAATACGACTCAACTTGTTGCTGTCATATTCAAACGATAATGTTCTTGTTGAACTCCCGTTAACATTCATACTTGTTAGTATGCCGGACAAACTGTAATTAAATTGCAGGTAATTGCCTGCACCATCTGTAGCACTTGTCAAAACAATGTTTGTGGATATTTTATCATAAGTGAATGTTTGGGTAAGGCCGCGGTAATCTTTATATTCTGTGGCGTATAAAAGATCATCCGGAATATTATCATCTATAACATCTTCGAAAGTCAGTGTACTTTTATCCGGCCAAATAATAAACGGAACATTTCTGACTGTATCGATTTCAATTTTTAATGACGGATTTTCCTCAAGTGAATACGTATTCCCGGCAGAAAGATTGAAATAATGCTTTGTTCCGTCTTCATCAGTATAAATATACCCGTCAATATCCGAATTGTATTCCAGCGTTCGAATAAGACTCAACCGGAAACCCTTGCCATAACCGCAATCGATATTTCCGTTCGTGATATTAAAAATATGGCTTACACTAAGAGGCAGAATATCTCCCGGGGTGCAAAGATCATTGTGAACATATACGAAATCACCAAAAGCATCTTTAACATAAATAGTTCCGGAAATATCCGTAACCGAAGCGGCATGAGTATTCCATTGGTCTTCGAGGCCCTGATAATTCAAATACCGTAACGTCAAGACCGTAGTCTCAATATTGGAGGCGTAAAAAACGGTAACTTGCGAGAGCAGACCAGTGCTTTCGATCATAAACCCGAAATTTTGATTGTATACATAGTTCTTTTTTGCTTCGCTTGTAACGTCCAGTGTAAAAGAAGAGGATGCATAAAACGGATGATGAAAATGCTGGAAAGGATAGTATTCGTGTGCCGGTATACCATTTGAAAGGCTTGAAACAGTCCAATTTTCATTCAAAGCAGAAGCAGAGAGATAGCAATCACTGTAATTTACAGTGATACCGTGATTTACAACAAAATCAGCTTCTACAGGCAGCGAAAACAGAGGTAACTGAGGCCAATTAAGTCTTACCATCGCATGTTTGTTCTCGCCAACGATGGCCACATTGCTTGAAACGCTGTTATTTGACGTATCTAAAGTGGCCACAGAATCAATAATGTCTGACCCCTCAACGGTTATTTCAGGGTCTATCACGACAGGAAATACTCGATTACTGTCTAAAATCCAGTTTGCGTCAACGGATAACATAACGTTTATATTTCCGTTGTCATTGTCAGCATCATCAATGCGAAGAGTCAAATCAGTCGAGATTTCCCCTCTGCCGTCATACATTAACGGCGCATAAAAAGTATACATCGGTTGCCCGGAACCGTTCAGAAAAACGATACGGTTGTCGATCAGTTCCGGGACAAGATCGCCTGCGTTAATACTATACAAAATGCCTTGCTCGAGCATTTCTGGAGAATGAACAGATTCTATTATTATATTCTCCTTTATACCGCCGGGCGTTACAGTATATTCTAAACTTATTCCGTCTGTAACATCATTGTACTTAAGCCCGGATTCAAGACCGGTCAATTCCTCTAAATGTTTAAGGACTGACAATTCATCGTTATCTGCAGATTTCGAAGTCGTCGATATTTCGGCAAATGATTCCGAGTAAGGTCTTTGCGAAAGGCCGGGAAACGAAAGCTTATATGCAATAGAACCGGAATCACCGGAAAGATAAATCATATTGTCTTCAGTTCGCTCTGAATTTAATCTGAACACCGCGGGAAAACTGACGTCGAATGCACCGTCCGCATTTTTGATTTGGGGACCAGTTTCACTAAAATAGAGTGCATTGTTTACGTCTACCCAATGGTTATCCCGTTCAATATGTATCGGATAGCTGAATGTTGTGTTATAAAAAGATCCGTCGGACAATCTATACGTCTTGCTGTTTTTCGTTCGCAAATCGGTAAGCTCACCGTTGACTAAAAGACCTTTTAGCGGAGCTATCTCAATAATACCCGAATCGTTTGATTCAGAAGAGCAATCAAAATTACTTTCGGGCAAATAATCAAATGAGTTTGTTACCCCTTCAGAAGCACCAACTTTCATCCATACATAATCAGCAAATTGTGAAGGTATCAACTGTGCAACCATCGCAAATAACAACACAAATGTGACTGTTTTCCATTTCACTTTAATAGAGTAATGATTTTTCATTTTATATTCTCCTGGCACACCTCTTTGTCTTGCATATATAGTGTCGTTCTTTGTCCACGGTAAATTATAGCATACTGTACTCGGGGTGTAAATAACGCAGATGAGGAGCGATAGCATAAAGAGAATGTAGGTTAGAAAGATAAAAGAAGAAGCAGGCACAAATTAGAATACCTGCGAAAGTATAATACTACAAGCATGTTAAACAGTCAATAAATTAATTTTCTTTTTTGACAACAACAATCACCAGTCCGTAACAAAAGCGGGCTTAAATCGAGTTTTTATGGCATTTTTGTTGATCAGATTGCAAAGTCCCGTGCCAATTTCTTTAGCCAGGTAAGCTTATGGACGTCTGGAGTTAACGCGGTGACATTAAAACTGTGCTCTGGTTCGTATGTTTTTCTCGCTATGTATTCGCGTTTTAGATTTTCAAACTCTGCCAGGACTTCATCATAGTGGATCATATTTTCCAGGCTTAATTTTCCGCCGTTAAGGAAAAATGTACGAAGCTGCAACATAGTAGAACGCCCTTTTTTCCCCAGCCGCTTGCTGTTCTGGAAAATCGTTCAGATAAAATATGGCTAATGAGTCCTTCTGCACAACTTCCTCCGGTGTCGAGAGTAAGCGCGTTGACTGCTCCTTTCCGATTGTTGAAAACATATTTGAAAATTTCTTTGGCAGTCTTTTCCTCCGTTTCTCCGTTCGCAACAAGTGTATTAAGAAACGCCTTCATTCCCTGAAAATTTTTTGATCTTATGTAATCACAAAGAATTATGTTGTATTTGCCGCGACAAATCTTACGCAATTCCTTCAGAAGTTTTTCTATTGACTCTTGCACAACTTGTGAAAAAATATTCATGTGAGTAGCGTCCTTGTTTGTTTTTTTGTGCAAGTAAATCTTAACACATAGAGTGCCTGCTCACAATCATTTTATCTCTCTAACCTACAACAACTTTACGCTAACAAAGATGGTATAATTTATAGAAAGTTATGTAAAGGTATTCCATTTTATCAAACATATCTACCTTATTCATTCTGCTATAAATGTTGTTTTATTGTAAAAAAACCGGTTGTTGTTAATGCTACTATTAAATGCAATTCTGATCATTTCAAGGTAACCATTGCAGATAACCCACTCGTTACAATTTATGACGAGACAATAAGAGAATATACATCATTAACGCGATATAAAAAGTTTAAAAAAATAATTATCATAAATATCGCTTTGTTACTATTAGTTGCTGCTATCATATTATTTTTATTCGGATTCTTGGGTGGAATTATAAGTTTAATAATACCATTAATTGTGTTAGTTCCACTTTATTCATTCATCTTCTTTCGCTTTAATAAACTACTTAGAGATTCAAAAACTGTTCTTATTCAATCTTATCAAACAAGTGAAGGAAGTGAGTAAGTAAGGAGCAGTCTGAAGTGTAGTATTATAAGTGGACTGGTACGGAAAAGTATTAGTGGGTAATGTGCAGGCTCGATGTTCGCTGACACACATTTTTCACCAAGGTAACGCTACCATCAGGTCCGTGTGATTTTTATTAAAGCAGCAGTATCAGGAACTGCGATGCGAGGACGACGGCGATCAGTGCGATCGGGTATGTCGCGGCGTATGCGCTGGCAACGTCGTCAGTGCCGGCCACGTTGATAAGCGTGCCCAGCGCGGGTGTTGACGTCATACCGCCTGTAATTGACCCCAGATTATTGAGCAGGCTGAGTTTCAGGACGAATTTGGCAAAAATGAAACCGATGATCATAGGAACGATCGTCATTGCCACACCGTACAGGAAATAGACAGCTTTGAAATATTTGACAAAATTTGCGCCGCCGGCCACTCCCGCGCCGATCAGGAACAGCATAAGCCCCGTCTCGCGGAACACTTCGAGCGTCTTTTTATCCGGCATCACTTTGAAGCGCCCGAACCTGCCGAAATGGCCGAAGATCAGTGAAACGATCAGCGCCCCGCCAGTGGTGGTAAGAGAAAACGTTGTCCCCGCAAGGCCCTTGCCGGAGAGCGGGATCTTGATCGCGCCCAGCAGCACGCCCAGGGCAGCCGCAAGCGCAAAAGGGCCTATGCCGAACTTGTCCAGTTCGAAAAGTTTGGCCGGAACTGCTTTCTTTTTGTCCGCGCCGTCGTCAACGTGCAAAAGCTTCGCGCGTTCGTCATCCATATTAGCTTTAAGCAGTTTCGGAATGAGCTGCACGAACAGCACTACGCCGACAACGCCGAACAGGTACGCGATGCCGTGTCCGACCGTGACCGCGTCTTCGTACTGGGGCAGCACCGTAGCTTTTGCCGCCGAGAACGCAGGCGTGCTCGTAAGCGAGCCGGACAATATTCCCACAAGCATTGCCACAAACTCTTTCGAGTCTGCTTCGAAACCGCGTCCGATGAAGAAGCACGCCACGCACGTAAGCGCGCCTGCAAGGATAATGATGACGCCAAGCAGTATGTACGATTTGAAATTTTTCTTCAGATTTTTGAAGAAGTTGGGTCCGGCAATAAATCCGACGGATGTGACGAACAGTATCAGGCCTAAATTTTCGACTATTTTAAGTGCATTGGAGGCGTAACTGACAGATTTTACGAAGCCCTCATCCCCCACCGTCTGCGTAACTTTCATCGTAAGCTGAGGCTCGATGAATTTAAAGAACAATGCGCCGAACAGCAGGGCGATTATAAAAACTCCAGCCGTGCCGAGTGATACGCCTTTGATCCTGATGCGGCCAAGAGCGTACCCGACTGCGGCGATCACGAGCAGGCACAGCATCAGAAATCCGATGCCGGTTACAGATAAAACGCCTCCGAACAGATTCATAATTCAGCGTGCCCCCATTTGATAGTATCGGCGAATTTAGGATTGCCGTGTGTGTAGGAAGGAAGAAGCAGCGGCGATTCAACTTTCGACTGAACGCCCGCGGCCTTGAGCTCTGCCTGGAACTTTTCAACGTGCGAAAGTGTAGGAACACCGAGCTTAACGCCGGGAACGTATGCAGAAGCGAATTTGCCGGCGTTGCGGCCGAACACGATAACGTCTAGCAAAGAATTGCCCATCAGGCGGTTTCTGCCGTGTACTCCGCCCGCGGCCTCTCCCGCCACGAACAGACCGGGTATATTTGTCATGCTCTTATCGGTCACGTCCAGACCGCCGTTCTGGTAGTGGAGCGTGGGATAGATAAGGATAGGAGTGAGGCGCATATCCATGCCGAATTTTGAATACATACGGAGCATGCCGGGGATGCGCTTTTCGATCGTGCCCTT
>JAEEGL016709500.1_pt1 | contig 13475 bp, 10 predicted proteins | sample 9134231 | NCBI WGS metagenome assembly JAEEGL01 (sample SAMN16246548, study PRJNA631951) | gut metagenome | biome: gut microbiome; feature: rumen; material: fiber-attached | host: Bos | place: Iran: Karaj | collected 2018-10 | reverse complement strand
CTTGGATTCTATGATGACCCTATACTTCACCCAGACACAGGCCACTACTGGATCGCAGATGGGACTATTGCTGTTGAGGAGACTCCAATATATGTTTATCAGCACAATGAAACCGGTATAATTTATGAGGTTAGAGGGAGCGCTTACTATTATTGGCGGGTAAGATATAATTGGGGATGGGCCGGCAGTTCTAATGGCTGGTACAACGGAGGAGTGTTTCAGCCAACGAATTCCTCTCATAACTATTCAAACTCCATAAGACTAATCAAAGTTCAACCTTAAACGGACAACACCATGAAAAAATTCTGTTTTATCATTTTGCTATTCTGGTCATTTAATCTGTTCGCACAGAATGAATTGTCCTTAGGTAGCGCCGTTTTTATCACGAAAGGATGGGGTGCTAATGTTACAGGAGACTTCAAAGTGGCGCCAATCGGTTCAAAAGCATATCTCGCCGCAGGAGCGTATCTATTTGGAGTTCAGACCACATCACATGAACAGCCTCATGATGGGGAAAAAATCTTGGATTTTTACGCCGCACCACAAGCTAGTGTCCACTACCGTTTTACGGAAAACTTCGACTGCTTCCTTAGGGGCGGCCCCGGACTGATTTTTACCACTGGACTAAAACCAAGATTCCTGCTTAATGCGGAACTGGGAGCTTCCCTCTATTTCTCAAAACATGTCGGCGCAAGAATTGAATTAGGACTCCCATTCAGCAGTCTTGGACTGACATTTAGGCTGTAACTCCCTCAAAAGAGAGCAAGTAACACTCAATTTTTGTCGTACACCGGCGCGATCTTCTTCATAGGCCAGTACACAGGAAAATAAATAGTTTCAACATTTTTGAGTGTTTACCCGGTTTGTGATACAAGAGTTTCAACAATGTCGATTGAGTATAATAGACATCATTATGAAATTATTTTTTGGCAAATTTTAATTAAAAGCGCTATGAAAGCAACGTATTTATTACCCATGCTTCTTTTATTGGCATCTTGTTCCGCTGGGCAACAGGAGGTGTTGGAAATAGAAGATCCTAATAATGATCCTGAGATTGTGAAGACAAAGGCCGAGGAGGAGCTTGACCAGGTCTTTATCGCTAGAAGTTTCGCTGGTCGCGGGCCTGATTCATTGTTGCTTGAGGTCCGCCCGAAAGAAGCTTCGCTGAAACTCGAGCCCGGCAAATCAGATTCCTCGGTTGATTTGACCATCAATTATGCTTTCCAAGATGATGCGTCAACCTCTTTTGAACTTGCCCTAAAGGGAGTTGAATGCACAAAAGACAAGGATGTTGTAACCTTCAACGCTACAGGTCTTGAGGGCGATATGTCCCTCAGTCTCATTGAGGGCGGCTTGACTTATTCGGATGTGACTGTGAAAGGCCAAATCTCGCTCAATAAGAATAAACTATCCTCTGACTTGTTGATTGCCGGGCTTTTTAGGGGAAGCGATTTCTCTATTAAAATAGACAGCCTGTCTGCTGAGAAAGGTGAGCCAAAAGGACGAGGTGCTTTAGTTGAATATGTCAATTACAGTAAGATCGTTTTCAAGAATATGACCTCACAGGAGATTTGCATGGACTTGATTCCAGATGAGAATTCCGGCGAGGATAAAATTAGGAAGACTCTGAGCCCAGGCGAGGTTTATAGCCGCATGTTCACTGACGTCGAATTACAGGTTTACCGCACCTTGACCATAACGACAGGCGGGAAGGCCGTCTATAATGCGACAAACTGGACTTCGGAAGATTCCGGCCTTTTTGAAAACAAAGAAGCAGATTTATTCCTGATATACAACGAGAACAAGGGGAGAATAGAGCCGTATGTTTATCCGATACTGACTTTTGGGATCAAGGACAGCGTATTAGAATAGGGATTGTACCAAAAAGGCGCTTAGCCATAATCAGGACAATCAGGAGAACATAATAAAACTGCCATCGTATTTCTAATCTTGCGATGGCAGTTTTATTTGTATGACGAAAGAGATTTTCTTAGTATATTTGTGGGATTATGTAAAGTTTCGAAGGAAATGAGCGAATTGACAAGAACAAAGGTGAAAGACCTACTCAAAGCAGCACCTGGAATAGAAGTCCTGGCTAAGGGTTGGGTAAGGACAAAAAGAGGTAACAAACAGATCAAATTCATCGCCCTGAATGATGGATCGACTGTCCACAACATACAAGTCGTGGCGGACATGGCCAATTTCGACGAGAGTCTCATCGCCAAGGTGACAACCGGGGCGAGCCTCGCGGTCAAAGGTGTGCTGGTGGAGTCTGTCGGCAGCGGTCAGGCTGTTGAAATCCAGGCATCGGAGATTGAGGTTCTGGGAGAGTGCGACCCGATGAGGTATCCCCTCCAGAAAAAGGACACTTCCCTGGAATATCTCCGCACCGTGGCCCACATGCGCCCCAGGACCAACACATTCGGAGCGATTCTGAGGATCCGTCACTCGATGGCCTTCGCTATCCATAAGTTCTTCAACGACAAGGGTTTCGTGTACCTCAACACGCCTCTTATCACCGAGTCGGATGCCGAAGGCGCAGGCGACATGTTCCAGGTGACCACCCTGGATCTGGAGAACGTCCCCCGCACCGAGGACGGCGCCGTGGATTACACCAAGGACTTCTTCGGCAAGAAGACCAGCCTGACCGTATCCGGCCAGCTGAACGCCGAGAACTTCGCCATGGCTTTCGGAGACGTGTACACTTTCGGCCCCACCTTCCGGGCTGAAAATTCCAACACACAGCGCCATGCCGCCGAGTTCTGGATGATTGAGCCGGAGATGGCCTTCACTGATCTCAAGGGCGATATGGATGTGGCGGAAGCCATGATCAAGTTCATCATCCGCCGCGTCCTGGAGCGCTGCCCCGATGAGATCAGCTTCTTCAACAGCTTCGTGGACAAAGGCCTGAAGGAACGTCTGGAGCATGTGGCCTCCAGCGAGTTTGCCCGGGTCAGCTACACCGACGCCGTGGAGATCCTGAAGAAACACAACGACAAGTTCGACTTCCCCGTGGACTGGGGCACCGATCTCCAGACCGAGCACGAGCGCTATCTTACGGAGCAGATCTTCCAGCGCCCCGTTTTTGTCACCGATTATCCCAAGGAGATCAAGGCCTTCTACATGCGCCTCAACGACGACGGGAAGACCGTGGCCGCCGCGGACTGCCTGGTGCCCGGCATCGGAGAGATCGTGGGCGGCAGCCAGCGCGAAGAGCGTCTGGAGATCCTGGAGGCACGCATCAAGGAACTGGGCATGAAGCCTGAGGACTACTGGTGGTACTGCGATCTGCGGCGCTACGGCTCCTGCACCCACGCCGGTTTCGGCCTGGGCTTCGAGCGCATGGTCATGTACCTGACCGGCGTCAGCAACATCCGCGACGTGGAACTCCATCCCCGCACGGTGGGCAACGCCGAGTTCTGATCTGAATTTTCTCCCGAAGCGGGAGTCCTGTCCGGACTCCCGCTTCTCTTTTTGCTCTTTCCAACTTCAGGGCTGTCTGCTATAATGAGAGCATCCCGAAATCGATCACGATCAGCAAAGGAGGAACGGCAATATGAAAAAACGTCTCAGCATCCTGCTGGCCATCTGTCTGGTTGTATCCATGATACCGGCGATGGCAGTCACCGCTCATGCAGGAACGGCAGCAAGCGGGCGCTGCAGCAGCGAAGTCGCATGGACCCTTTCCGATGACGAGACCCTGACCTTTTCCGGCAGTGGGACCATCCCGTCCATTTTCAACTGGGAAAACCAGCTCACGCTGGACCAGTTGATGCGTGTGGCGCGGATCGTCATAGATGAGGGTGTCACGGAGATCGCTTCCGGTGCTTTTAACCGATTCGGATCCTGCACCAGTCTGACCATCCCTGCCAGTCTTACCAGTATTCCGGGCAGTCTGTTCCAATGTGAGACCATGCGGGAGTATATCGTCTCTCCGGGCAACTCTCACTACTGCAACGATGGATACGGCGTCCTGTACAACAAGGAGATGACTTTCCTCAGGGCTTATCCCACCGCCGGGCCAGCTTCTTACACCGTTCCCGAGGGCGTCACCGTGGTTTCCGGTTTCAGCAGCTGCAGAAAGCTGACCAGTCTGACCCTTCCCGACAGCCTCGAACAGATCGCCGCTAGCGCTTTCTCCGGCTGCACCGGACTGACGGAGATCAACATCCCGGAAAACGTCTGGGGTATCTACGATCAGGCGTTTGCCAACTGTTCGTCCCTGAAGACCATCCGGTTCAAGGGCTCCGCCCCCGACAGCATGGCGAACAGGGCCTTTCTGAACGTCACCGCCTCGGCGTATTATCCGAAAAGCGACCCGTCCTGGACCGAAGAGAACCTGCTGGATTACGGGGGGACCCTGACCTGGATCCCCTATGACCCCGCCGAGATCCCGTCCGTCAGCGTCCCTCTCTATCTCACCTGTACCGAGTCCGGGGATGACCTGATCCTCAGCCTGGTGGCCGGGGCCGGCTTTGATCTGTGCGGTTTTACGGGCACCATCAGCTATGACCGGGAGTCATTTCTCTACCAGTCCGGAGCGGCGGGCATAAAGAGCCTCGAATATCTGGAAAATTCCAACACCTTCCCCGTCAAATTTGCGGGTGACGTGGACAAAAACGTCCGTGTTTCCAAAGGCGATACCGTATTCTCCTGGCGTTTCTCCCGCTCTTCCGGATTTGTCAGCGGGAAAGCCTGCAGCTTTGAGATCTCCCTGGATGAATTCTATTATCTCGAAGGCTCAGCACCCAACGTAAAGATCCGGGACATCTCCGTGGCCACCCCCTTCTCCTTCGAGTATCCGGAACGTCTCTGGGGCCGGACCCGCACGGAGACGGCGGTAGCCATTTCCCAGGCAGCCTTTCCCGATGGGACGGAAAACGTGATCCTGGCCTCCGGAGACAACTATCCCGACGCCCTTGCCGGCGGGCCTCTGGCCTATGCCCTGGACGCCCCCATCCTCCTGGTCTGCCGCAGCAAGCCGGATCAGGCCACCCTGGATGAGATCGACCGCCTGGGGGCAAAGAACGTCTATATCCTGGGCGGTACCGGCGTGATCAGCGAGGGCGTGGAGGACACCATGAGGGCAAAGGGTCTGGAAGTGGAACGCCTGGCCGGCGCCGGCCGGTTCGAGACCGCCGTTAAGATCGCGGAGCGGCTGCATGAGCAGGTACACTCCCAAACGGAGGTATTTGTCGTCTTCTACAACAACTATCCGGACGCCCTGGCAGTCAGCAACGTGGCCGCGCTGCGGACTGCTCCCATCCTCTACATCCAGGGCAGCGGCGTTCTGGATCAGGCCACGGAAGACTATCTGAAGGAGCTGACGGAAAAGAAGCCCCTCCGGAACATCTACATCCTGGCGGGACCCGCCGTCATCGACTCCAGGGCGGAGACCAGCCTGGGCAAATACGGAGCCGTGACGCGGATCTACGGACACGACCGGTATGAGACCTGCACCAGGATCAATGAGTCTTTTGCATTGAACCTCTACGGTGACGCCCTGTGTCTGGCCTGCGGTACCAATTATCCCGACGCCCTGGCCGGCAGCGTATTCGCCGCCAAGCTCCATGCGCCTCTTATGCTGGCAGGAAAAGCCCTGACCGATGGGCAGAAAACCTATGTAAAAAACAAGTTCCCCGCCAGTATCTACGCCTTCGGCGGTACCGGCGCTCTCAGTGACAAGGTCCTCAACGAAGTCAAACTCGCTCTCTACTGAGCATCCCACTCAAGTGGGCAGGAAAAGGGCGGCTGCGATCGCAGCCGCCCTTTCTGTTTTTCTCAATTGCCGAGGACGTACAATGTCTGATCCGTCTCGCTGTAAGCCACTACCGTCGGTGTATCGACTACTTCCTTCAAAACAGCAAGCGTATATACCCCTTCTTCTCTGTGCATATCATAGGAAACTCCATCCATGATGAGATAGGCGCAGGTCGTATTTCCCGGCAAATCCGATACCGTGACTGTCGTAATCGTTTTCCCCGACTCGAAACGTATCTGACCGGATTCCAGCGCCATCTTAACTTCCGGAAGTCCCTCAAAGGACGACAGGGGCGGGTTTAACTGTGCCGCTTTCATAGCATCTCTGTCAAAGTATCTGTCGCTGAGGACGTACTCCCCCACTTCAAATATCACGCATTCCGGCTGGAACAGATTGTAATAGTAGTCAAAACGGGTTACATTTTGGTAATCATGTACGGCAATATACTCTCCAAGGCGATTGTCCAGGAATTTGTATCCTTGATTGATCAGATAACTGCCCTGGAAAACCAGCGTCCTTGGTGCGCCGTCTTTCCGTCTGTCTTCATTAATCGTATAGCGGAAATAGTCAAACCCGCTTTCTCTCTTCACCTCACCGTCATACTGCTCCGTCATATCCTCAACAAAACCCTTCATGGTGTATACGGGTTCATACTCGTGAATGGGAAACTCTGAAACCCTCAGGCTTGTCCGCAGTCTTTGTTCAATGGCATACTCGCTCTGGCGGTTCGGTTTCAGCACAGGAAAATCCTCCTGCAGTGCGGAAAGCATATTGTTTACACCATAAAAAGCTCCAAGATCGTTCCAATGGCCGGCATCGTACTTCTGGTTGAAAACAGTCTCTCCTGCTTCGCTCTTCTCCCGCAGCAAGTCTGTATTGTCTACGTAGCGGACATCATTTTCATCCAGAATGGAGAAGAACTCCTTCTTCCAGTCGTTGTTAAAATTCACGCCTTCAGCCAGTTTATCCTGCAGCACCGCATTCTTGATCGGGTTGAAAACAAACAGGAACGGCACGTCCCTCTCTTCACAATACTGCTGTATCCGGATGACCATGTCAGCAAAAATGCGGTGGTACTCTGTACACTCCGGTCCGTCGCCCGGATTGCGGAAAAAGACGAATCCGTCTTTTCCGTATGTATAAGTCGGATGGATCATAATGCCGAACAGTTTGTCGTGAATCCGGGTATAGAACCGAATCATGCCCGATCGGAATCCGATCCGATCCGATATATAGTCCTCCAGCATGCCGGACAGTCCCCTGTCAGGGTCGATGGAAACATCTTTTCGGAGAGGGTTCTCCGCCAGCATTCGGTTGTCAATCTCTGACACGATTCCCTCTCCCCTGGAAAACGCAGCCATTGGGACAGCCAGCAGAAGGAAGAAAAGAAGAATAAAGGCCATCTGCAGTCGTTTCATGGTGACCTCCCTAATACCTGAAATAGATGAAGGGGCTGTAAGTGGAGTTCACCATGAAGATCACCGCCAGCACCATCAAAAGCATGAGACCCAGTTCCTGCGCGATGAACCACCCTTTCTTCTGTGTCAGTTTTTCAGGAAGACTCCGCATGCCGGGCTTTGACAGAACGGTCGCTCCGAGGACTGCCACTGCCATAAGAAGCCATATCTTGGGTGTGAAGAAGTACGAGAAAGAATACTTTATCCAGTCGAACCGTTTCAGTCCCACCATGATGGCTCCGAAGTAGAGGATCTCTCTCATCTCCTCCAGTCGGAAAACCTCCCAGCCCAGCATCACCACCAGCATGGTGAACAGATACTTCACCGCTTTAGGGATCCGTTCATAGAACCTGCTCCCCTCCAGACATTTCTCGCCGATCCGGCAAACACCGTGTCCGATGCCCCAGGCAATATAGCCCCAACCCGCACCATGCCAGAGGCCTGTCAGGAAGAACACGATTCCCAGATTCAGCAGCGTCCGCTTTTTTCCTTTCCGACTGCCGCCCAGCGGAATATACAGATACTCTCTGAACCAGGTCCCAAGAGAAATGTGCCAACGCCTCCAAAACTCAGTAATCGATGTCGCCACATAAGGATAATTGAAGTTTTCTTTCAGTTCAAACCCAAACAGCCTCGACAGGCCAATGGCAATATCCGAATAACCGGAGAAGTCATAATAGATCTGGAGCATATAGAGGAACGCACAGCCCCAGGCAGTCAAGATACTGATCCCGGAGGCTTCCCGGATCTCCGCGCAAAGAGTGCCGAACGTGTCAGCCAGGATGAGTTTTTTTGCAAAGCCGATCATGATCCGGTTGAGGCCGGATATGAACCGGTCGCTGCTCAATGTCCTTTCGGAAACCTGTCTTCCAAAATCTTTCCATAATACGATAGGTCCCGATACGACCTTCGGAAAGAAAGAGAGATACAGGGCCGCATCCAGCAGGCTTCCCCTTGCCGCCTGACCGCGGTAGATGTCGACCACAAAGGAGATGGCAGAGAACGTCACGAAGGAAATGCCCAGCGGCGCCAGCAGTTTTCTGACTGGGAACACCTCCCTGCCCGCCAGCGAGTTCAGCGTTGAAACGGTAAATGATTGATACTTGAACAGATACAGAACGCCCAGCAGCAGAATCAGCGAAACAGCCAGGAATCCGGTGGCTCTCTTTCTTTCTGCCCTGTCAATCAAGAACCCAAGCAGCCAGACACCCAGAATATAACCTGCAAAGAACGCCATATCTGACAGGATGCCCCAACCGTAAAACACAAAACTGAACGCCAGGAGAGCCAGATCAGAAAGCCTACATTTTTTCAGTACCGGAGAGATCTTTTCAACAGCGACAGCAGAATAGTAGCACGCAACAGTCAGAGGGAAGAAGAGAAAAACGAAAAATGGCGTAGTGAATCCCATAAATCTCGTTCCGCTCCTTTCCTCGTCAATTCAGTATATGGCTATTGAAAGGATATGCCGCTCTTTTACTTGAGATACAGCGCGTATCTTCTCAAAACAGGAACTCTGGAGAACAGCGCAATGACGACAATGCTTCCTCCTACAGATACGGTCTCCAGATACAGCATCTGAAGCCATTCCCGGTCGGAAGCCGGAGTATACCAGATCAGGCAGGTCATGATGATGATATGGATAAAATAAAATGGCGAACGAAATCCGGGCCAGATAGCACACCGGCTTCTCCCACGCCTTTATCAGATGGGCTCCTCTCCGAATCAGCTCAAAGGTAAGGGCGGCACAGACGATATAGCCGGTAAAATCGTAATCCAGCAGGTAATCCGCAGGCTGCCTGTACATATCGAGCTGCAAGGCGCAGATACCCGCAAAGGAGAGCACTGCTGCTGCGGCTACACCGGCAGTTGGGATCCGTCCGAGGCCTCCCTGTTTTACCCAGTACCCGGCAAGAACGTAGAGCATATAGAGTGAGAACACATTGGAGGCACGCAGGGCCAGTGAGATCTCCGTTTCGGCTCCCCTCATGATGAGGATGCCGTTCGCATCGTGGACCAGCATCGTGGCAAGGATCACCAGCGCAGGCAGTGTCAGAGACCGAAGCGGAATCTTCCTGAGTACCAGGGAGAAAAACGGGATGACCGTATAAAGGCACAGGATCACCGGAATATACCACATGCTGCCCAGCGTCAGCTGATCGATGAACAACATGGTCTTCACCATGCCCCAGATGAGCTGCGGAACCGTGCTCTGCCGCAGCAGTTCCTGCCCCGGGGTACACAGCACAATGAACCAGTACATCACCGCATACCATATCTCGCTGGTAATCAGCAAGCCCAGCAGATTATGACGGTAGAACTGCCGGATATCTCTCGCCGATTCGATCCTCTTGCTCAGCAGCAATGCGCCGGAGATCATCAGAAACAGCGGCACACCCAGGTGGCTGAACACCGTTGTTACGACTTTTAGAAGCGAGGATGTCAGCGAACTGGTATAGAATTCCTCCATTTGATTGGAGTAATTGTTGAACGTGCGGTTCACAGCATGGTTGAGCGTGATGGAGACGATCGCCACCGTACGGGCCACATCCAGCCAGTAGATTCGGCCTGCAGGATTTGTCTCCTGCGCTGGAGAAGTCAAAGAATGGTTCTCAGTCATTTCGTCACCTGTAGCTGAAACATGGTCGTCTGGCGGTATGTCTCCCCGGCGCGGACAACAGCCGAGGGAAACTCCGGGTAGTTGGGAGCGCAGGGAAAGCCCTCCGTCTCAAGAGCGAATCCGCTTCTCCGGAGGTATTTGGCGCCTCCCTTTCCGGGCAGCGGGTTGTCCTCCAGATAGTTGCCGCTGTACAGCTGGATCCCCGGCTGGGTGGTGACCACCGTCAGGGTGATCCCGGTTCTGGGGCTGTAGGCCATCGCTGCGGGTGCCGCGCCGGGGCGGAGCACATAGCAGTGATCATAGCCTCCCACCATCTCCATCTGTTCACAGGCTGCCGGAAACCCCTTCCCGATCTTCCGCAGCCGCCGGAAATCCATGAACCCCTCTGCCGGCAGAATCTGACCGGTGGGACAGGTATCGTCCGCTGTCTCCAGGAAGGAATCCGCCGAGATCTGCAGCAGCTGTTCGTCCACCTTCCCGCTCTTGTGGCCGGACAGGTTGAAATAGCTGTGATTTGTCAGGTTCAGAATGGTATCCGCGTCGCTGACGGCTTCCTGCTGGATGGTCAGCACATTGTTGTCATCCAGCCCGTACGACACCGTGATCTGGACCGTGCCGGGCAGGCCGTCCTCCCCGTCCGGGCTGGTGTAGGACAGGTGCAGGCACTCGTCTCCCACCGTTCCCCGGAAGACCCGCTTGTGCAGCACGCCGTGGAGATGGTTGGGTCCGTCGTTGGGCGTCAGCCGGTATTCCCTGCCGTTCAGCACAAATGAGGCGTTCTTGATCCGGCCGGCAAAACGGCCGATCTCCGCGCCGAAATAGGAACTGTTCACCTCATAGGAGGCCAGGTCGTCATAGCCCAGCACCACGTCCACCGGCTCCCCGTTCCGGTCCGGCAGGATCAGGTGGGTCAGGATACATCCGTAGTCCAGGATGCGGGCCTGCATGCCGCGGGCGTTGGTCAGGGTATAGCAGGTGACCTCTTCGCCCTTCGCGGTCGTGCCGTAATATGAGCTTGCTATCTTCAAATCGTATCTCTCCCCTCTTTTTCAGAGCGAGTATCGAAATCATACCAAATAATTCCTTATTCTTCAACTATAAGGAATCCCAATTGTAAACTTTTTGCAGAGGCCTTTTCAGCGGACGGAAAGTAGGGTATAATGCAGGCAAACAACGCGAAACGATATCATGAACGGAGGAATAACAATATGGCAATCATTCATGTGGATTCCGATGCCTTCCGCAGGGAGGTCCTTGAGAGCAAGGAACCCGTCCTGGTGGATTTCTGGGCTACCTGGTGCGGCCCCTGCCGCATGATCGCCCCCATTCTGGAGGAGATCGCCGATGAGACCGGCCTGAAGATCGCCAAGATCGATGTGGATCAGAATCCCGATCTGGCCATGCAGTACGGCATCATGAGCATCCCCACCCTGATGGTATTCAAGGATGGCAACCTGGTCAACAAGGCCATCGGCGTCATTCCCAAAGAGTCCATTCTGGACCTGCTGAACTGACCGCATCCAATGGCAAAAGGTCCCGCCTACAAGGCGGGATCTTTTTTGTTCTTATTCCGTCATGTGAGGGACTCTTCCCCGGAACGCAGCGTCCGGACGATCCGGAGAAGCCCTTTTCCGTTCAGTGCCAGGATCCCCAGCAGGCTGATGCCGGAGATCACATAGGGCAGCGGTCCCCGGGCAAAGGTGTGGAGGGCGCTGTTGACCAGGATCACCGCCGTATAGGCCGCAAACGGCGCCAGCGGGAACCGGTGCCACAGCTTTCCGGAGATCAGCGTGCGGGCCCAGAAAAACACGATATAGGACACGCCGGTGGCGATGGCCGCGCCGCGCCCCTGCCACAGGGGGATCAGCAGATAGTTCAGCGCGATATTGGTCACGGCTGCCAGTGAAGACACCAGGATGTTATATCCTGTCTTTCTGGTAAACGGGATGCCCACCATGGTCGCCTCGGACATGGTGTACATGATGGGGTACAGCATGATAAAGGGGAAAATATAGATCGCCTGGGCGAAATTGGGGCCCAGGATGACGGCCACGATGTCCTTGCACAGCAGGATCATCATGCACAGCGCCGTCATCACGGCGCTGACCAGTCTGCTGACCAGGTCGAACCGGCTGACCGGTTGTTCCTCCTTGTGCCAGCGGTGGGCCACCGGCGTCCAGAACAGGGTGAAGCACGCCTGGACCACGCTCAGGACGGACACGATCTTGAAAGCGCCGGTGTAGAGTCCCAGCTCGTCATAATTGCACATGACGCGCAGCATGATCCGGTCCATGGACGTCAGGACCCAGCCGATGGCATAGGCCGGGATCAGGGGCAGACCGAAGAGGAGCATCCTCTTCAGCAGCGGGAGATCCAGTTTCTGCCGCAGGAAGCGTACCTTGCGCAGGGAGACCAGATACAGGCACACGCCGTTGATCACCATGGCCAGGGAGATGGCGTAGACCACGCTGCGGAAACTCTTCTCCCAGAAGAACAGGAGAAGGACTGTGAACACCAGCGTCCACAGTTTCAGCAGGATGGTGAACAGGGAGAACCTCAGTCCGTCCTCTTCCATGCGGATCTTCAGAAGGCCGAAATTCTCCATGATCATGAAGGGGATCATCAGCACCAGGGCATAGACCGCCAGGCGTTCATCCGGCGTGTCGAACAGCAGAACGCTGACCCAGGGCACATTGCACAGGATCACGACGTCGATCACCACGGCGCACAGCATGGGGACCGCCATGGCGTTGGCCAGGAGATTGCCCGTCTTCCCTTCCGGCTGATGATGGAACTCCCGGACAAAGGCCTGATCCATGCCCAGATATGCCAGGAGCGCGATGGTATTCTGTGCCGTAACGAACATGCTGGCGCGCCCGTACTCCGCCCGGCTGATAAAGTAGGTGATCAGCGGGACGGTGATAAAACTCAGTACGGCCCCGACGATGGGGCCCACTGAGAAGGCACTGAGTTTTTTGAGCAGCTGCTTCATAACGATACCTGTTTCCGGCACTTATTCTCTGTTCCGCCTGCTGTCAGGCAAGGCTCCGGAACAGATCCTCATACTCTCTTGCGTTGCGTTCCCACGTCAGTCCCGCGGCTGACCGGCGCCCCGCTTCCGCAACGGCATCAGCCAGGTCCGGCTCCGCCAGGCAGCGCTCCGCCGCCTCCGCGATCGCCCCGGGATCATCCGGCGGTACCAGGAACCCGTTGACCCCGCTTTCGATCAGGTCCGCGATCCCTTCCCCTTCCGTTCCGATCACGACGCAGCCGGAGGCCATCGCCTCCAGATAGACGATGCCGAACCCCTCTCCTACGCTGGGCATCACATAGAACCGGGCGCCTCTCATCCGGCGCAGGACCTCTTCGTTGGTGATCTGCCCCGTAAAGCAGACGTCCTGCTCCATCTTCAGGCTCCGGCAGAGCTCCTCCAGGGCATTCCGTTCCGGACCGCTGCCGACGACGGTCAGATGCGCGCCGGGATGCCGGCCCCGGAACTCGGCGAATGCCCGGATGGTCACGGAGAACCGCTTCTGTTCCAGCAGATGTCCCGCCTGGATCCAGCCCAGCGGATCCCGCTCCTCTCCGGAGCCGGGATGCCGGGGACGATAGCCGTTCAGGATCACCCGCAGGGGCG
>JAEEGL015615760.1_pt1 | contig 13475 bp, 14 predicted proteins | sample 9134231 | NCBI WGS metagenome assembly JAEEGL01 (sample SAMN16246548, study PRJNA631951) | gut metagenome | biome: gut microbiome; feature: rumen; material: fiber-attached | host: Bos | place: Iran: Karaj | collected 2018-10 | reverse complement strand
CTTACCTGTAGATTGAGCTAAGAAAATCATTTCCTTTTGGATTTCTGGTAAATCCCATGCATCAACGTCAACACCTAAGTCACCACGAGCAACCATTACACCATCTGATAATGCAATGATTTCTTGCATGTTTCTTACACCTTCTTGGTTTTCAATCTTAGAAATAATCTTAACATGAGTATTCTTCTTTGCAGCTAAGATATCTCTAATTTGCTTAATATCATCAGCACGACGTACGAATGAAGCGAAGATGAAATCTAATCCTTGATCACAAGCGAATTCCATATCAGCCTTATCCTTTGGTGAAATATAAGGCATATTTAAGATAACGCCAGGAACATTACAGTTTCTCTTGTTCTTTAACTTTCTATCATTTTGTGCTTCACAAACTAATTCCTTGTTAGCAGCGTCCTTTTCAACAACCTTTAATGTTAAAAGACCATCTTCAATTAAGATTCTTCCGCCAACTTCAATATCGTCATAAAGACCTGGGTAAGAGATTGCAACCTTGTTAGCATCTCCTAAGTAAGAATAATCCATAGTGATACGGATCTTATCTCCAGTGTGGATCATAACTGGTTCATCATTCTTTAAATAACCAGTTCTGATTTCAGGACCCTTAGTATCAAGAGCCATACCAACATTCCAGTTCTTTTCCTTGTTTAATTCCTTTACATTCTTAATACGGAATCCCTGCTCTTCATAATCACCATGAGAGAAGTTCATACGCATTACGTTCATACCAGCTGTGCCAATTAACTTTTCAAGGCAATCCTTCATTTCTGAAGCTGGTCCAATAGTACATACAACTTTAGTCTTTTTCATCTTATCCTCCTAGATTTTTTAAGAAATTTTCTTTGCTAAATTGTTTAATTCTAATTGTGACTTTCTTTGTTGTTTTAATGCTTCTGCAAGTGGTGTTGCTTTAAGCTCATTACCAACAACTCCGCAAGCAACTCCATATACACCTTCGTGTAATAGATCCACTGCATACTTGCCAAGTCTTGAAGCAAGTAATCTGTCTTCAGGAGATGGAGCACCACCTCTTTGAACATATCCTAAAATAGTAGCACGGCATTCATATCCTGAATACTTTTCTACTTCTTTAGCTAATTCATGTACATCAGTAATATTTTCACTGATAACAACAATTGCATGTCTTCTTCCTTCTAGTCTATTTTTCTTTAGGCTTTCAAGTAAGTTTTCCTTATCAAGACCTGTTTCATTAGTGATAATATATTCAGCACCACAACAGATTCCTGAGAATAAGGCCAAATCACCACAATGTCTTCCCATAACCTCAATTATAGAACAACGCTGATGACTTGATGATGTATCTCTTAATTTATCGATAGCATCACATGCAGTATTTAGGGCTGTTGAAAAACCAATAGTATAATCAGATGATGCAATATCATTATCGATTGTACCAGGTATTGTAACAACCTTAACTCCCATATTAGATAAGTCTAAGGCACCTCTATATGTACCATCTCCTCCGATACATACAAGTGCATCAATTCCGTCTAATTCCATTTTAAGTATTGCAATCTTTCTTACTGATTCATATAAGAATTCAGGTAATCTTGCAGTACCAAGAATTGTACCACCTTTGTTTAGTATTTCAGATACATCAGTTCTTCTGAAATCTTTAAACTTAGCATAAACAAGGCCTCTATATCCGTCATAAATACCAACAACCTTATCTCCGGAATTTAGGGCAGCACGAGTAACGGCTCTTATTGCAGCGTTCATGCCAGGGGCATCTCCGCCAGATGTTAATACGCCAATTTTCATATAACATCACCACCTTAAAAATATCCTTTACCATTATACCACAAATATTAAGCCATACAAGAAAAATAATTATGGATAAAATGTTTTTTTATGTTAACGTATTATTTTAAATAATAATTTATTGATTACACTCCATAGTAAAAGTATCAATTATGATTAAGTAATCATCCATATCAAATGAAATGCCTCTCTTACCGCATTCATATAATTCAACAACTAAAGCCTTAGCCATAATATCTAAAGCCTTAGTTTTCTTAAATGTCTTCTTTAATTTATTAAATGTTTCTTGAACATCTTCATTTTCTTTAATCATTAAATCTAATAATGTATTTATAGAATTATGGAATTCAACATTTGAATTCTTTAAAGATGCCTCATCTTGGTCATTTCCAAAAGGATAATCTCCCTTATCGTCCCAACAATCCTCATTATCATTTTGCTTATAAGTTTCTCTATCAAAATCTACTTTAGCATTAAATTCATGCTTAGCATCTTCTAAATCATATTTATCAAAATCTCCCCATTGACCTATTTCAATATTATGAGGAATATATGCGCCAATAGATGGCTTTTCCTTTAAATTATCTGGTTTAAGCTTGCCATCTAAATAAGCATATAAGGCAGATATATCATCTTCATATATACCAATACCCTTACCTTCTATTAAAATTGCATCTTCATTTTCACCTTGTTCAAGGTTAGGCTCATATTCTACTGTGCCTTTTCCTTTTTCACAATTAAACTGCCATCCATCTCCTGTATCATAAAAGAAATCGAATTTTTGATGTAAGTCCTCTAATGTATAATCATTCATTAATAAATCATTAGACCTAACAAAATCCTCCATAAATACCTTAGGGTTGTAATTCTTATCTTTGTCTTTAAAATAAAAGCAATGTGAAAAATCACTTCTTAACGAAGTTAAAATTACACAACCTAAATCGACAAGTGAGATATTAGGCTTTACTAATAGGACCCTATAAAATCTATCCTTATCTGGGTAATCAAATGTAATTCTTAATTTTTTATATTCCATACTAACCTCCACATTTCTTTATAAGCTATACAAATAGTATAACATATAAACTTTACTAATTTTTATGAAACTATAATGAAAGTTAATATATTAACACTTTATGATGCAAGTCCTTGACTTTAATAAGATAATTAACTAAAATAATCGTAGTAATACATTGCTATGTATATAAGGAGATTTTTATGAATGAATTAAAAGGCGCAGCCATTATCGGTCAATCTGGCGGACCTACTTCTGTAATTAACGCATCAGCTGCTGGTGTATTTATTGAAGCTTTAAAACAGCCAAATATCACAAGAGTTTATGGTGCTATGCATGGTATAAAAGGTATTCTTAATGAAGAATTCTATGATATCAACCAAGAAGACATGAAGGAATTAGAGTTATTAAAGACTACACCTTCTTCATCTATAGGTTCAGTTAGATATAAACTAAAAGATGTTAATGTTGATGATACAGATTATAAGAAATTATTAGAAGTATTTAAAAAATATAACATTCGTTATTTCTTCTATAATGGTGGAAATGACTCAATGGATACATGTAACAAGATTTCAAAGTTCTTCAAGAACAATGATTATAAGTGCTTCTGTATGGGTGTTCCTAAAACAATTGACAATGACCTTGCAATAACAGATCACTGTCCTGGATATGCTTCTGCAGCTAAATATGTTGCAACATCAATGATGGAAATTAAGTGTGATGCAACTGTTTATGACACACCAATCGTTTGCGTTGTTGAAATTATGGGTAGAAATGCTGGTTGGTTAACTGCTGCAGCAGCTTTAGCATCATACAAGGGTATGGGTCCAGATTTAATTTACTTACCAGAAATTCCATTTGATCTAGATAAATTCTATAGTGACGTTAAGAAGAAATATGAAGAAAATAATGGTAAAGTTTTAATTGCTGTATCTGAAGGTGTTAAGACTAAGGATGGCAAATATGTACCCGAATTAGTTTCTGATAATATTGCCGCTGATGCATTTGGTCACAAGCAGCTTGGTGGTACTGCTCAAGTTTTAGCAGAACAATTAAAGAACAAACTTGGTGTAAAAGTTAGAGCAATTGAATTCTCACTTCTTCAAAGATGTGCACAGCATCTTGCATCTAAAGTCGATGTTGAAGAAGCATTTATGGCTGGTAGCGAAGCTGTTAAGGCTGCAGTTTCTGGTGTAACTGATTATATGATTGGATTCAAGAGAATTGAAAAGAATGGTAAATATTCTTGCGAATATATTAAAGTACCTCTAGCTGAGGTTGCAAATGCTGAAAAGACTGTACCACTTGAGTGGATTACAAAGGATGGAACTGGTTTAACTGATGATTTCATCAATTATGCACTTCCATTAATCCAAGGTGATGAGAAAGCACCTTTAGAAGATGGTCTTCCAAGATTTGCTAAATTAAAGAAAATACTAGTTAATAAACTATAGTATTTATACCTATCTTTCTTTCTGAAAAGGGAGGAGCGTTATGCTTCTCCCTTTTCTCTTTATAAAAAAACACATTAGATTTTCTCTAATGTGCATTCTTTTACTTATGTAATGCTAAATATTCAACAACAGAATGTGCAGCAACATTACCTTCACCAACAGCCTTAGTATATTGGTAAGGCTTACCTGTACAATCACCTGCCGCGAATAATCCTTGCATATTTGTTTCCATCTTTCGATTAACCTTAATATGGTTTTCTTCCTCTTCTATTCCTGGCACTAATACACTAGGTGAATATGAAGATTTTAAAATAAATACGCCATTTACTTTAATTTCTTCACCCTTCTTAGTTACTATAGTCTTTTGTTTTAAGCCTGGTTTAATTTCTTCCATCTTGTCATCAACAAAAATAACATTGTCTCCTTTTACATTAGAATCCTTGTAATTATGGAAGAAATATACCTTTGATGCTAAATTTGCTAAATATTCTACTTCATGATCATATTCCTTTGATTCACTATATATAGCAATCTCCTTATCTTTATATAAGAATCCATCACATGTAGCACAATATGAAACACCGCTACCTACATTTTCTACTTCACCTTTAATTGGCTTATTAATTAAAACACCTGTTGCTACAATAACTGTTTTTGCTTCAACTGAATAATCATTACCACAAAGGATGGAATAGAATCCATCACCCTTATATATACCAGTAACCATCTTATTAGTTATCTCAATACCCATAGTTTTGATTTGTTCTTTAAAAACATCTCTCATCTCTTCTCCAGAAACATTAATTAAACCTGGATAATTTCTTATTTTTTCAGCTTTATTAATCTTGAATGATAAATTATCACTACCAAACCAAATAAAGTTCTTATTTAATTGTTTTAATGTCAATGCGGCAGATATACCTGCAGCACCTGTACCTATAATTGCAACTTCAAACATTTTTATTACCTCTTTTTCTTACCTTTAGTAAATTAAATTGTATACAATTAAATTATACATAGTTATTTAATTTTGTCAACAAAAATTAAAATGCCCCGCAAAGCGGAGCGTTTAAAAGGAGAGGATTTTTCTTATATCATTAAATAACTGAGGGGACAGCTATTTAAAAGCAATATTATCTTTCTAGTAAGTATATTTCAATTGATCTTGCCATAAACCAAGCAAAGCCCTTATCATTACCATCATCAAGCTTTCTTTTTATCTCATCAGATGAGAAAAACTTAATAAATACCTGTAATAAGAATGATATACCAATATGGTTATAACCAATTTCATCATAATACTTCCATATTTTTGAAACTTCATTTTGTACTTCATATGAAGTTGTCTTTAAACCATTTTTAGCAAAACCTAAAATGTTTAAAGTAATCTTAGATAATTCATTAGAATCATCTTTAATACCATTAAAATAGATTCTAGTTACTTCAAGTAGGTATTCTTTATTTTCATAAGGTATATCTAAATCCATAATACCTTCTTTTATAGAATCTAATCTTGTAACTTTTTCCTTACAAACCTTATAAACTAAATCATCTACTTTTTTAATTAAAGATTGACATTCATTATCTATTGCATCAATCTTGCCGTATAAAGATGCAATAGATAATAAATACTTATCTGAATTAATATCATCTAGATCAGTAAATTGATTTTTATAAATGTTTAAATCTTCTATTCTATGATATTCAGATTTTACAGTTTTAACAATTTCAGCCATGACATCTGTCATCTCATTAGATGAAATTGCCTTTACATTACCGATAAGCTTAGTAGTTGAATATACTTTTGCTTCTTCTATTTTTTGCTCTAAACTACTTATTGCCTTATCTAATTCTTTTTGACGTTCCATGGTTGACTTAGACAATATTTTAATTACATCAGGTCTTCTTAACCCTAAGGACTGATAAATTTTTATCTGCCATAATATTTCCATGTCATCATCTGTGAGGGTCCATTCAGTGTTTCTATCTTTTTCTTTATTAACCTCAGGTTGTCTGGAATTCAAAGGAGGATCCTGAAAGTATCTTTGAATGGTAGATTTAGTTAAGCCAGTTTTTATAACTGCTTGTCTCAATGTATATGCCACATTTCCACCTCACAATTCATATATTACACTAGCCCATTTGGGCCATCAAGTACATTTTAAATATTTTTTTAATTTTTTTCAAGTAGAAAAAAGACCCCTAATAAGGGGCCTTAAAAACTATTTTTCATTACAACAGCATTTTTCTTCTTTTGCCAATTCTTTTTTTGCCTTCTTTATCATTCTTTTCATACCATTCTTAGTTGAACAGCATGAACATTCACCAGTTGGCATATGATGTACTTTCTTATAAATATATATTCCTATAATAATAGCTATTATAGCAATTACTGATACTAAAATAATAATATCAATTATTGTCATTAATTATTAGCTGTTACCTTTGCGTCTCTATATTTATTAAAGAAATGAATACCTACGCCTAAACCACAGAATAATACTGCAAAAATAGCAATTGGCCAAATAAATCTTAATGATAAGAATACTACTGATGATGCAATATATGATACAGCTAACCAGAATGCGATAGTAGTTAAGAAATACTTCTTTCCTAATTCACCCTTAGCTGTTGCAACTGCAGCGAAGCAAGGAATAGTTGTCATATTGAATACGATGAATGCGATTAATGCAGCCCATCCACCACTATTCTTAATATTAGTATTTTCAATCATACGAACAGATGCATCAACACCTTCTTCGTCACTTGATACTACGATTAATTCCTTGAATTCTTCAACATCAGCAGGAACATCTTCACTACATTGAGCTAATACTGCGAATGTTGCAATAACATTTTCCTTAGCAATTAAACCAGTTACTGCTGATACACCAAATACCCAACCATTATCATTTAGGTTTTTACCAAATCCTAATGGTGTGAAGATTGGTTGTACAAGCTTACCAATTCCAGCTAAGATTGAATCTCCTGTATCTAAATATTCAGGATCTGTAACGATTGTAACATATTCATTATATGCATTTTCATAAATTTCATCGGCAACTGTATTTAATTCTTCTAATCTAGCTTCATTAGTTGTATTTCCGCCATCAATTTCTTCTTCAATTGCAGCAATTGCACCAAAGAATGCTTCAGAACCGCCTTCTTCTGCAAATCCTTCATCATCGATATCTAATGCAGTTAATTTTTCAACAAATGCTTCATCTTCTAGCATTGAATCATATGTTTCAGTTACTACATCTGAAGGGTTAACCTGTTCAATATATTTCCAATCGAATGTGAATGACTGTAAGAACCAAATTGCGATTGTAGATACTAAAATAATAGTAAATGCTTTTTTAATATAATGCTTTAGCTTATCCCATAAATGAAGCATTAAAGCTTTAAATTGAGGTAAGTGATATGTTGGTAATTCCATAATGAATGGTGCAAGCTGACCACGCATTGAAGTATGTCTTAGGATTAATGCTGTAATAATTGCAATTGTAACACCTAATACATACATACTAAATGTAATTAACCAAACATGACTAAATCCAAATGCTTGACAAATACCACCAGCAATAGCTGTAAGTATTGGAAGCTTTGCTCCACATGAGAAGAATGGAATAACACGAATTGTTGTTGTTCTTTCTTTTTCTTCTGCAAGTGTTCTTGTGTTAATCATAGCAGGAACACTACAACCAAATCCCATAATCATTGGCATGAATGCTCTACCAGTTAAACCAAACTTTCTAAAAATCTTATCTAGGATAAATGCTACTCTTGCCATATATCCAGAATCTTCTAGAATTGAGAAGAATAAGAATAATAATAAAATTTGTGGAACAAATCCTATTACTGCAAAAATACCAGATAAAATACCATCACAAACTAAACCAATAGCCCAGCCTGATGCATTTGCTGCTTCAAACCAGCCTCTTACTACATCAATTAATGCAGCTGTTGATGCATCAATTAAATTGAATAAAATTACACCAGGTGAATTTATACCTGCATCAGTCCATAATAGACCCTCAAAAATAGTTCCTTCAAATGATACACTTCCACCTGTTGGAATCCAGAATAAATTCTCAGCAAAAGTTAATCTAAATATTACGTATAAGATACATAAGAAGATTGGAATACCTAACCATTTATTAGTTAATACTCTATCTATCTTATCTGATAAAGATAATTTATCCTTACCTGTCTTTTCCTTTTGTTGCTTTACCTTACTATAATGCTTAGATATATAAGTATATCTATCATCAGCAACAACTGCTTCTAAATCATCTTGGAAAACTTCATTTGTATAATTCTTTTTGAATTCATCTACAATTTTTACAAGCTGTGGATGATTTGCAGTTTCAATTTCATCATTTTCAACAAGCTTAATAGCATGGAATAGTGGATGTTTAATCTCTAATCCAACAAATGCTGCTTTAACATCATTAATTAAGTGCTTTAAAGTTGAGTTTTCTAATACAGACTTACCAACTCTAGTCTTTTGACATTCGTTATAAGCCTTATTCATTAAAGTATCAATATTTTTACCTTTTTGTGCAGATATTGCTACAACAGGAACACCAATTTCCTTTTCTAATTCTTCAACATCAATCTTATCACCATTCTTTTCAATGACATCAATCATATTTAAGGCAATAACAACAGGAACATCCATTTCAATTAATTGAGTTGTTAAATATAAATTTCTTTCAAGATTTGTTGCATCAATAATATTGATTACACAATCAGGATTTTCATCTAAAATATAATTTCTTGAAATAACTTCTTCTGGTGTATATGGTGATAAAGAATAAATACCAGGTAAGTCAACGATACTTATTGGCTCAGGACACTTTTTATATGTACCTTCTCTTTTATCTACTGTAACACCAGGCCAGTTACCTACATGTGCAGTTGAACCTGTTAATGCATTGAATAATGTAGTTTTACCACAGTTGGGGTTACCAGCTAACGCAAATCTTTTCATTAGTTAGACGCCTCCTCTACATCAACAACGACTAATTCAGCTTCATCCTTTCTTAATGTAAGCTCATAGCCTCTTATTGTTAATTCAATTGGGTCACCTAAAGGTGCTTTCTTTCTAACGAAAAAATCAGCACTAGGAGTAACACCCATATCGAATAATCTTCTTCTTACTTTTCCTTCACCTAAAACTCTTTTTATGGTTCCGGACTTTCCGATTTCAACTTCTACAAGTTTCTTCTCCATATTTTCCCTCCTACTAAATAGTTACTACTATCTTTGTAGCAATATTTCTATCTAATGCGAGTCTACCTTCTTTAATCATTAAAATTACATTTCCACCGGTGTTTGATAATACAGTAATCTTCTGATTAACCGCGATACCTAAGGATTCAAAATGCTTCTTATCCTTCTCATCACATAATAATCTAATAATTGTTAATTCCACATTAACTGGAGCAATTACTAATGGCATAAAATCACAACCTTTCGAAACAAGCTAAAAATGTTAGTCTTAACTAATTCGCGTATATTATAATACAACAATAAAAAAAAATAAAGGGATTTTTTTAAAAAAATTAGTTATGTATAACTTTTAAATATTTTTTAATAAAAATAATAAAAAAAGTCTCCAAAGAGACTTGTTATATCTAAGCTGGCGCGTCCAGGAGGACTCGAACCCCCAACCTTTTGATCCGTAGTCAAACGATCTATCCAGTTGATCTATGAACGCAAGCTATATAAATGGCGGTCCGGACGGGACTTGAACCCGTGATCTCCTGCGTGACAGGCAAGCATGTTAACCACTACACCACCGGACCATTCCAAGCGTGCTTTCATATTATAGCAAATATATATATTCATTTCAAGTATAAAAATATCTTTTTTTGCACGCTTTTTTTAAAATTATTTTTTCTTTTTCTTGTATCTATTATATAATACGTCATCATCATACATTACTCTTGCCATTCCTATATAGAAACCAGACAAAAGCACTAACGCAAAGCCTATAACAAATAGAATAAATGAAATACCATTATTTAACAAATGAAAAACTATTCCAGCAATTATTAATGAAATACCAATAATTAATAATAATATAACTACTATTTCATAGATTCTTTTAGTCTTATATACCTTAGCCTTATATTCCATATATGAGGCATCTTCTATATAATCTCTTTCATCCATTTTATTATCATTATTATTCATATTATTTTTCTTGAAGCTTTGTTTCTTTTTCGTCAAAAGAAATTAATTCATCCTTATATAGACCACCATATGCACGCTTAAATGCCTTACGAGACATCTTTAAATATCTAAATACTTCTTCCGCACTAGATTTTGCAGTAAGTGGCATCTTACCATGATTATTCTTTAAGTAAGTTAATATTATTTCTTTATCAGTATCAATCATGTTTTCCTTTTGCTGATTTAATGAACCATAGTATTCTTCATCTAATGCTTTAGTAATTAAAACATCAACCTCTTCGCCTAAATGATGTCTACCTCTTAATTGAGTTGTAGGTACAAATACATACATTACATCATCAGTAATTAAGCCTAAGCCCTTTTCTGATATTCTTACTACTGTAGCATGTTGATGGCTTCTTTCTTCATATGAAACATTCTTATGAAGACCTTGTACTTCAAAGCGAGATAAAGGCTTTGCAAGTAGTGTATCTCCTTTAACTTTTAATGTTACATACATTCTTTCACCAGTTCTAGGCCAAGCTTCTTCATTAAACGGAAGATTATCCTTTGATACTAAAACATCCTTTGGTGAATTAATATTAACAAAAACACCAGTACCTGGAATAACTTCAGTTACAGTTACAAAGCCAGGCTTTGATATTGTTGCAAAAACTTCCTCTTCAGTTGCGGTAGGTCTTCTTTTTTTATCAGGATAGATAAAAACTAAAACCTTATCTCCTACATTATGTTCCTTTTTAGCTTGTGCGAAATGAAGTAAAATTTCTTCATTTCCATCTGTTAGCATAAAGCCTAGATCACTTTTTCTTGTAACCTCAAGCTTTTGATATTCTCCTATATTAATCAATTTCTGTCACCGTCCTTATAATTTCTGTCGGTTTGTTCAAGATACATATCTTTTTTATTCTTAAAAGTCGGTTTATTCTTTTTCGGAGTTTCAAATTTCTTAATTAGATTTTTCTCCGATGTTGTCATTTCCTTCTTGTTCATCTATACCACCATCATCCTTAATAATTCCATATTCTACTTCTAATTCTTTAATTAGAAACATTATATTTCTTTCAGTAGAATATGTTTCTTTTAATCCAGTTTGGAACCATATTTCAATAAAGAAGCCATGCTTATCAAATAAAGTCAATTTAGCAACATAGTTTTTTCTTTCATATTTATATGATTTAAATCTAGAAATAGGTAGTTCAAAATCACCTTTTGGTTTTAAGACGTGAAAGATAGGAGAGAGCTTTTGGAAAAATAATTTATGATCTTTTTCACTTAAAATGAAGTCTGATTGACCTTCATTATAAATTCTACCTATATTATTTTTTAAAAATACAAAGGCTGCATTCTTTCCTTTAAGCTTACCATTTATTCTCATATCCATAAGATAGGCTTGTCTATCCATCTAAATCACCTCGACATCTTTTTTATTATATCATAATCAAAATAAAATATATAAATTTATTTTAAATTACATAATTTTCCTATTTTATATTTGACAAGCGCTTTCATAAGTGTTATATTATAGATGAAGCAAATATTAATACTAATATTTAATATAAACTTTTCAAAATAATCTCTCCCAGTGAAAAGGGCCCGGAAGGGTCCTTTTCCATTTATATAAATTATTTACAAATTAAAAAGCTAGGTTGCCCTAGCTTCTTTTTTATAAATTATTAATAATAGCCTTAGTTAATTCCTTAGTATTTGCGTTACCGCCTAAGTCCTTAGTTAAAGACTCACCATTAGTTAATGTCTTTAAGATTGCGTTAGTAATCTTTTCTGCAATATCTTTCTTACCAATATGATTTAACATCATTACTGCTGCTTCAAGTAAAGCAATTGGGTTTGCAATACCCTTTCCAGCAATATCTGGTGCAGAACCATGTACTGCTTCAAATATTGCAACTTCCTTACCTAAGTTAGCACCAGGCACAAGTCCTAGGCCACCAACTAAACCAGCAATTAAATCTGATAAAATATCGCCATATAGGTTTGGTGCAACAATTACATCAAACTGGCTTGGATTAATTACTAATTGCATACACATATTATCAACAATCTTAGTATCTGGTGTAATATCAGGATATTCCTTTGCGATTTCATTAAATCTAGCTAAGAATAGACCATCAGATTGCTTTAAGATATTTGCCTTATGTACGCAAGTAACCTTCTTACGACCATTAGCCTTTGCATATTCGAATGCAAAACGAATGATTCTATCAGAAGCCTTAACAGTAATTCTCTTGATTGCTTCAAATCCATCTTCTATTTGATGTTCTTCACCAATATATAAATCTTCTGTATTTTCTCTTACTGTAACAATATCAACGTTTTGGAATTTTGAGATATTTGCAATTGAATATGCAGGACGTAAGTTAATATATAAATCAAATTTTAATCTTAACTGAACATTAACTGACTTAAATCCCTTTCCAATAGGTGTTGTAACAGGTCCCTTTAATGCAATCTTATATTTATTAATTGCATCAATTGTTTCATCAGGAATAAGTTTACCATTTCTTTCAAATTCAGCAGCACCAATTTCATATTTATGATAATTTAGATCAGCACCTGCCGCATCTAGAATTTCAGTAACAGCATCAACGATTTCAGGGCCGATACCATCACCAGGTAATAATACTATATCTGTCTTACTCATTATTTTCTCTCCTTAGTTTCTTATTTATTATTATCAAATTCTTCAATTCTTGTACCAACATATTTAGTAGCTGGTCTAACAATCTTTGAAGAATAAAGAATTGTTTCTATATCATGAGAAACCCATCCAATTATTCTTGCTGCAGCAAAAATAGGAATGAATAAATCTCTTGGAATATTAAGCATTTCGTATACTAAACCTGAATAGAAATCGACATTTGCGCAAACTTCTTTTCCTTTTTCAGTCTTAAATACTTCAATTGCTATACGTTCAAATCTAGAATAGAAATCAAATTTCTTCTTAGTTTCTTCTTTAGCATTAGCAAGCTTTTCTGCTTCTTGCT
>JAEEGL015256931.1_pt1 | contig 13475 bp, 11 predicted proteins | sample 9134231 | NCBI WGS metagenome assembly JAEEGL01 (sample SAMN16246548, study PRJNA631951) | gut metagenome | biome: gut microbiome; feature: rumen; material: fiber-attached | host: Bos | place: Iran: Karaj | collected 2018-10 | reverse complement strand
TTGGGGCTATGAATATATCGGCGATACCAGAACCGTTGACGTGCACATCAAGCGTCTTCGTGAAAAGCTAAGCGACCACGAGAAGTGGAGACTGGCTACTATCTGGGGTATCGGCTATAAGTTTGAGGTACAGCAGTAAATGAAAAGAACTCTATATGTCAAATTTCTGTTGGCATATCTGCTTTTCGGAATATTTGGATTTGTTGTGGTAGCAACCTTCGTGTATGGCATGACCTATGATCGCCTTAGGAGGGACAAGGCTGACAGCATGTACCAGATGGCCACACAGATAGCTAACACCTATGCGGCAGATCTTTATAACAGTGAAACATCATTAGAGGCGGTTTATGGGGAGCTGACATCTCTTTCCATGTATATGGATGGTTCTCCCATATGGATCGTAAACCCATCAGGACGACTGGTTCTTGATTCCTCCAGAGCTTTGGTTCCGGGGAATGAGGTAGTGATCGATGGGTTTGATCCTACGGTAACAGGCAGTTCCTATTACACCACAGGTAATTTCTGGGGATCCTTCAGGCAGGAAATGCTCAGTGTTTTTGCGCCTATTACAGCTAACTACAAGGTACAGGCTTATGTGGTAATACATACTCCTATAGCCGGACTTCAGAGTAAGGCCAATACCCTTTTAAATATTTCCTACCTTATGCTGATAGTTCTTTTCCTGCTGTCTCTTATCATCCTGATCTTCTTCACGGAGCTGGTTTATGTGCCACTTCGCAAGATCACAACAGCTACAGAGCAGTACGCTGCGGGAAATATGGGATATGAGTTTTCTGTGGAGTCAGAGGATGAGATGGGATATCTGGCAGCTTCTCTTTCCTATATGGCAGGTGAGATTGCCCGTCAGGAGGAGGACCAGAAGAAATTCATTGCCAATGTGTCCCACGACTTCAGGTCTCCGTTGACTTCCATAAGGGGATATCTTGTGGCTATGCAGGATGGAACAATACCGGAGGAGATGCATGGTAAGTATCTGGGAATTGTTATCAACGAGACTGACAGACTGACTAAGCTCACCAATGAGCTTTTGACGCTGAACAATATAAGCTCCAAGGGCATGCTCCTTGATAAGACAGACTTTGATATCAACAAGGTCATCAGGGAGGTGGCTGAGTCCTGCGAGGGTTCCTGCAGGGATAAGCATATTGCCATTGAGCTGGTATTGACGGACGACAAGATGCTGGTAAATGCTGATATGAGCAAGATCCAGCAGGTACTATATAACCTTCTTGATAATGCCATTAAGTTCAGTCACCATGATTCTTCTATCAAGATCGAGACCACGGAAAAGCACAGCAAGGTTTTTGTATCGGTGAAGGACAGCGGAATTGGTATTCCCAAGGAAGATCAGAAGCTTATCTTTGACAGGTTCTATAAGTCAGATGCTTCAAGAGGTAAGGACAAGAAGGGCACAGGACTGGGTCTTTCCATTGTAAAAGAGATCATCAAAGCCCACGAGGAAAACATAAATGTAATAAGCACCCAGGGCGTCGGAACGGAGTTTATTTTCTCTCTTCCAAAAGCAGCAGCCATGGATGCAGAGGATGAGTAAGTTATGCATATAGTTTTACATCAGCCGGAGATTCCACAGAACACCGGAAATATAGGAAGGACCTGTGTGGCTACAGGAACTTCCCTTCACCTGATTGAGCCACTGGGGTTTCGCCTTGGTGAAAAAGAGCTAAAGAGAGCCGGAATGGACTACTGGGATAAGCTTTCTGTTACCAGATATATAGACTATGAGGATTTTAAGGCACAGCATCCCGGGGCAAAGATATGGTACGCCACCACCAAGGCAAAGCGTACCTACGCCGAAGTCTCTTTTGCCATGGACGATTACATAATGTTCGGAAAAGAGAGCGCTGGAATTCCTGAGGAGATACTGGTGGAGAACGAAGAGACCTGCATCAGGATACCAATGCTGGAGGACATCAGGTCACTTAATCTGTCTAATTCAGTGGCAATCGTGTTGTACGAGGCTCTTCGGCAAAATGATTTCGCCGGACTTGAGAGGGAAGGCGAGCTTCACAGGCTGAAGTGGTCTAAGTGAAATGGACCAGAGGGATATTTATGGCTAACAAAAAAGAGATTGGTCAGTATCGTAAGGATGATATGCTGACAGTAGAAATTACAGATATTGGAATCGATGGGGAGGGTATAGGCAAGATTGATGGCTATACTCTTTTTATAAAGGATGCTGTGATTGGCGATGTGGTCAGGGCAAAGGTCATGAAGGCCAAGAAAAACTACGCCTATGCCCATCTTGAGGAGATCCTTGAAAAGTCGCCCTTCAGGCAGGAGGCACCATGCCCTGTTGCCAGACAGTGCGGAGGGTGCCAGCTTCAGAACATGACCTACGAAAGGCAGCTTGTATTTAAGCAGAACAAGGTCAGGAATAATATTGTGAGGCTGGGAGGTTTTGACGAGGCCTTTGTGGATGGCATTATGGAGCCAATCATGGGAATGGAAGAGCCCTGGAGATACAGGAACAAGGCACAGTACCCTATTGGAGTAGGTAAGGACGGAAATCCTGTGGCAGGCTTTTATGCAGGAAGGACCCACAGCATAATCCCGGTGTCCGATTGTATGATCGGGGTTACTGAGAACGAGGAGATTCTGGATGCCATTCTTTCGCACATAAAGAGCTTCCATGTCAGTGCCTATGACGAGATGTCAGGCCATGGGCTTGTGCGCCACGTGCTCATAAGGAAGGGCTTTGTAAGCGGACAGATCATGGTCTGCCTTGTCCTGAATTACGGAGCAAGAAATGGGGCTTCAGGCAGGGAGATGAAGCGTGACTTCATTCCGGGCCAGGAGAGGCTTATTGATGCCCTTGTGAAGATCCAGGGAATGACCAGCATTTCTGTCAGCATTAATACTGAAAAGACCAATGTCATAATGGGCACAGAGATACATACTATCTGGGGCAAGGACACCATTAAGGATAAGATCGGAGATCTGGAGTTTGAGATTTCCCCTCTGTCTTTCTTCCAGGTTAATCCTTCCCAGACGAAGAAACTCTATGGCCAGGCCATAGAATATGCTGGCCTTACAGGAAAAGAGACTGTCTGGGATCTTTACTGCGGAATTGGAACCATCACGTTATCTATGGCAAAGGCAGCAGGAAAGGTCTACGGAATAGAGATCGTGCCTGAGGCGATAGAGGATGCCAAAAAGAATGCACTTAGAAATGGCATAGAAAATGCGGAGTTCTTCTGCGGAAAAGCAGAGGAGGTTCTTCCTGAGTTTTACGCTAAAGGGGAAGGCGGCTCAGCCCTTAACCCTGATGTTATCGTAGTAGATCCCCCTAGAAAGGGCTGCGACGAAAAGTGTCTTGAGACCATGCTAAAGATGTCTCCTGACCGTATCGTCTATGTAAGCTGCGATTCCGCAACCCTTGCCAGAGACCTACGATACCTTTCAGACGGCGGATACACCCTAAAATCCATCCGTCCCTGCGATATGTTCCCCTGGAGCAGCCATGTTGAAACCGTAGTTCTCTTGACGAAGACGAGCTTTAGCGAAGGCTGAGTCTAGAGAATATGAAAAATAGATTCTAATATGACTAAACTAAAAAAGCTGCCCTCCTGTAAGAGGACAGCTTTGGGTTACCATTCTTATAATCCTGAATATGCACCGATGTTAACACATTCTGCTGATGTAAGGCTTGAGTTACCCTGTAGATCCTTGTACCAGGTTACTACATAAAGGTTCTTATCATTTCCTCTGCAAAGAGCTTTGTAATTGGTTCCGGATACAACCTGTGTTGCAAGAAGAGCAACCGGATTGTACATTACATCACCATTGTTGATGGCATCAAAGGAAGCTTGTGCATTTTGATCAGGAAGCATTCCTGCTTTGCCTGTGCCACGTACTACCCATGCTCCTGTTGCTCCAAATCCTAATGGAGCTCCTGTCTGGATGGAGGTTACATCAATAGGAGATACTCCGATTATAGAATCGACTCCTTGTGTGTTTTCATAGACAGTTACAAAATAGTAGCCGGGAACTGTGGAATCTGCAGTTGTTCCGTATACAAGGTACATATAATTTGCACCGGATACCACCTGAGTTGCCACCAGATCTAACACATTAAAGTTGTAGCCTTGATCCTGGAGCACTGTCTTGATACGTGCGCTGTCTTCATCTTTCATCATGGAAGGCGAATTGTTGTCTACAAGAGACCATCCGCCAAGTGACTGGCCCTGCATGGCTGCTTCTGACTTGAAGCCTGAAAAACCAAATACGAAAATTACTGCGCAAGCAATAGCTGCTGCAATTAAACTCATCTTTCTCATATCGCCATCTCCTTTTCTCTCTTAATAAATTAAAAATGCGTACGTAAGGATATTTCTTATCCTTATGTACGCATTATATCAGGCAATATGTCACAATATTGTCACACAAAAAACGTGTTGAGTTACGAATTCTTTTCCATCATTTCCTGAATATTCTCGTAGTCCCTGTCCCAGGATTCGTAGCCTTCCTGGCCACGACGGTCAGGAATTTCGAAGCGGCTTTTTAGCTCTTTTCCCAGGTAATTGGTAAACTTCTCGGCGCCTCTGTAGTTCAGGTGTGAGCGGTCATAAAAGTCTCTGGAGAAATCAAGGCCGATCTGATCGTAGTCGTAGTTGGTACTGTTGAAATCAATGCCATTCATGGCAGCAATTTCCTTAACACGGTTGTAAACCAGCTCATCCTCGTCGGTGGTTACGTAGGGAGTTACTATTAAAAAGAGCTCTATGTTGTGCTTTTTGGTATAGTCAATTATCTTCTGGAGGTACAGCTCCTGCTTCAGGGTCATTCCGCCGCTCTGGGTCTGGCTCCAGGTGGGCTGTTCCTGACTGTTGGTCTCAAATGAAGGGGCAAAACCTTTAAAGTTTTGCATTTCGGTTTGAAGGACAAATGGGTAGATGAAGTCTTCCTTGGTAAGTTCGCTGAACCTGTCGTGATAAACTGCAATTGACGGGAAGTAGTCTCCGATCTTTTCAATTTCCACGCTGTCATAAAGCATCTGGAGCTTGTTCAGAGAAAAGCGCATGCCAAGAATGTTGGGCTTTATCCAGTCATATTGGTAATCGTCCTTGTTGTTGGCAAGGGAATAAAGATCAAGGACCATTACCTTGGGCTTTTGATGCTTGCAGAATTCCACCAGGTAGTGATAGGTGATCCAAAGGGGCTGCTCAGCTCCACTGTAGTCAAAAGAAGCAATCCCATAGTCATGCCACAGTATTCCTGTGTTTATGTTGTAATGGATGTGGCTGGAACCCATCATGACAACATCCACGGTGTTTTTGGGCTGATAGTATACAGCCGTTGCCTGGGTTATGCCGTGGTCGTTCTTTACGCTCATGACTCCGTTCCAGTACCAGAGTGAGAACAGCGTGAGTATTATAAATGCGATGCGAAGAATATTTTTCTTCTGCAAAAGATGCTTTCTTAATTTCTTTTCCATATTAACTCCATTAGAAATCCTGATACATGTAGTCTGCAGCGTCGTAGCCTGGCCCGTAGACACCTAAAAGAATTATCGCAAGTATCAAAAGGTATTCCACCAGATACCTGATGGCCGGCGAAACCTTATGCAGAGCTTCGCCAAAAGGAAGCTTCATCTTCACCATAAAAAGATCCATGGCAAAGACAACAATTCCATAAGGTATGAGATTTAAGTCGAATGGTTTAACGCCAAGTTCCAAAGTCTGAATATCCAGCGGAATCTCACCGGTGCTAAACCTGAGCATTCTGTAGATGAAATTCAGCGCAAACTTGGTGTTTGGGGCTCCAAAGAAAATCCACGCCACAGCCACTGCAAAGAAAGTGACTATTGTGCAGAGGATGGTCTTTATCTTGGTAGTCTCACCCTTCTTTTCGCGGTTTTTCATAAGAGTGTCAATTATGCTGTAGATTCCATGAAGAGCTCCCCATATCACAAAGCTAAGTCCCACGCCGTGCCAGAGACCACATACGATAAAGACGATCATCGTGTTAAGAAGCTTTCTTGGAAGGCCCTTTCGATTACCGCCCAGTGGGATATAGATATAGTTCTTAAGCCAGGTGGACAGGGTAATATGCCATCTTCTCCAGAAGGTAGTAATATCCGGTGACAGATATGGAGCATTGAAATTCTCTGTAAGCCTGATACCAAGAGCTCTGCTGAATCCTATGGCGATTGCACTGTAGCCCGCAAAGTCACAGTATATCTGCATGGTGAACATGATCATTCCTAAAAAGAGCCACTGGCTTCCATAAATGTGTGGGAAATTCAAAATCTTCGGCGCATACATGGCAAGTCTGTCCGCCACCACAGTTTTCATAAAGAAACCATAGAGCAGCGTGGGGAAGGCGATGAAAATTCTTTTGTTGTCATCGTCCATATAAACCTTGTGAAGAGTCTTGATCTGAGGAAGAAGATTCTCAGGCGCCTCTATAGGTCCGCTGAGAAACTTTGGGAAGAAACACATGTAAAGAGAAAAGAACAGGATGTTTCCCTCGGGCTCCATTTTCTCCTGATAAATATCCACAATATAGGCGATTGCCTGGAAAATATAGTAGGAAAAGCCCAGTGGCATGATAAGGCTCTTAAGAATCTCGTCAGAAAAGTTCCATTTTGCCACATGTTTTAATAGGAATAGTGAGGAAGCACAAAGAATAACACCAAGGACCATGAAGGTCTTGGCAAGAGGTTTATTTCTTTTCGTAAGGAAGCCTTCTATAAGGCCCCAAACATATATAATTCCGGAGGTTGCAAGAACCCAGTAGCAGGAATTTACATCAAGATACGCGATAAAGGCAATACTAGCTGCCAAAAGAAAATAGGCCCTGGCACGTCGCCTGATAAAATAGAATACCAAAAATACGGCCCCCATAAAGGCAAGGCTTTGAATATTAAATGTCATATTATCTCTCCTTATACTCTTCCAATAACGTAGTATAACATCCCCCGATGGTCCTTTTCAAACGATTAGTTATCAGAAGGGAGCGTTACCCATATTACAGGCCTGATGGCTCCGGAGGGCTTATTTACGACTTTTTTATCCTCCAAGATCTCGCCATCCTCTGTGACGATAGGTGCATACACACTAGGAGTGTCACTTCCCTTAAGCCACCACCAGGAAGTTCGATAGCCCTTCATGTCCCATTGGTTGTACTTACTCTTTTGGTTTTCGTTGGTTCCGTTTGCAAGGGCAGCAGATGTGATCTCCAGCTCCCTGTCCTTATCTGTGGCAAAAAGCTCTTTTGCATCGTCAACAGTCAGAAGGCTGATGGTTTCCTTGGTGCCGGGATCTTCAGACAGGATCCGAGCTTCGTATCGGCTAAAGGCTTGTGTAGAATCCTCTGAATTCAAAAGCGCATATAGATCAGAATCTCTCCAGGAAATCTCCTCATGCTTTTGATTGTAGAAGCTTCCGGCAATTCCATACTTGGAAAGCAGCCGAAGACTGTTACCTTTCCTGTCAATAACTATCCATGTGAGCCTCTCTGCCCCAGGCAGCAGCGTATCCGTATCAAAGTGTCCGAATCTGACCTCGTCCCCCACATCAGCATTTCTTAAGGTTACAAGCTCATCCTCATATTCACTCTTTGCCAGAATAAAACGCCTCCCGGAGAAAAGAGCTATTACCGCCAAGAAAAGTACTGCCATCAAAAGAACGGTCACCAGCACTTTTTTGCGCTTCTCGTTATTTTGAAGCTTTGTCAAAAGCTCTTTTGCCTTATCAAGAAGATAGCTGTCGGCTAAGGAGAGCAGATATGCAAGAATAAAGGAACTGATAAGGACTGCCAGAAAGAATATCGGGTCGGGATAGTTTTTGCCGCCAAAAATCATACTCACAAAGAAACCGTGGATCAGGAAGATCTCAAGACTCATGGAGCTTACGAATTTCAGTGGCTTGTTTCCTATGGTGAGTCTTCTGTTAATAAGCAGGACAACCAGAGTAAAAAGAAGGCAGGTGATGGTTTGGACCATCAGCGTCAAAAGCGCATCTCTTCTGCCATGGAAAGACAGCTCGTGATAATAACCCCTGTGGTTGTTAGTATAGATGGACTGTGAAAAGACAAGAAGAAATGCTACGCCACAAAGTGCAGTGACAATCTTATAGCTCTTTTCAAAAAAGCTGTTCCAGGAATCCCTGAAGCGACCATAGAGCATACCAAATCCGAAGGCGCAGGTTGAGTTATACCACCACTCCCCCCTAAACCATCGGGAATCACCGCTATCAAGATCGTGACCACGAAGGAATGAAGCTACTATTATAAATAGAACTGTCAGCAGCATAAGGATAAGTGCCAGGTCTTTGTTTTTCAGGAATCTGAAAAACAGGTAGAAGGCGCAATATAAAAGAACTATCTCAATGATAAACCAGCCATTGCCGTTGATGAGCGTAAGGCCAACAAGCTCTTTTAAATAAGAAGATGGCGTTCCGAGGCCCTTTACAACTTCTATGACAATGCCTGCCAGGTTGGCGACCCAAAACGGAATAAGAACAGAGAGGATTCGTCTGGAGAAAAAGTGATCCAGATAATCCGGCTTTGAGTAAAAGCTTACGATAAGGCCGAAGCCTGAAAAGAAAAAGAAGAGCGCAGTAAACAGATACCCCATATAGTTAAGCAAAGTGATGGGGCCTTTGTAGACGTACCCATAGGAGGTCACTGTCTGGACCAGGTGGTGGAGGATGATGAAAATGCAGGCGCTTGCCCGGATCATCCTGCTCTGGGTCAGAAAATCCCTGCCGTCCCTGGTAGGTTCAGATTCCTGGCCGATGCAAAGCCTTGAAAACTCTGCCTTGTAGAAGGTGACAGCCAAAAGAGCTATGGGGAATATGAGTAAAATAAGTGAGTCTAGCGTTTGGCTTTTCATAATTATTAGTTTATCAGCTTTAGCGCATAAATAAAGGGGTAATGGCAGATTGGTGTTGATGAATGCGTGGAAACTGTGGTAAAATCGTGCAGATGTATGGCATGGGAAAGATGCCAGATATAAAGCGGCGACCCATAAAAAGATGCGGCGTCGACTAGGAGGAAGGATATGAAAGAGTTTTTAAAAAGAAAAGACATTGAGATCTCATTAAAGAGATACGGCATTGATGCTCTGGGAGCTATGGCGCAGGGACTTTTCTGCTCACTGCTCATCGGAACCATCATCAACACTGTTGGAACACAGTTCAAAATTCCATTTCTTACTACAACAGTAGCAACAATCGCGGGTTCAGATTACACTGTTGGCGGTCTTGCATCAGCCATGAGTGGTCCGGCTATGGCTGTGGCTATCGGATATGCACTTAAGTGCCCGCCACTGGTTCTTTTTTCAATGATAACAGTAGGATTTGCAGCTAACGCTTTGGGCGGAGCAGGCGGTCCTCTGGCAGTTCTTTTTGTGGCAATTCTCGCTGCAGAATTCGGAAAAGCAGTTTCAAAAGAGACTAAGGTCGATATATTGGTCACTCCACTTGTTACTATAGCAGTGGGTGTATTTTTCTCCTGGCTCATTGCACCTCCCCTGGGAAGAGCAGCAATGGCAGTAGGTAACCTTATCATGTGGGCTACAGAGCTTCAGCCATTCCTTATGGGAATCCTTGTTGCTGTAGTGGTTGGTATGGCCCTTACACTTCCTATTTCTTCTGCAGCTATTTGCGCAGCCCTTGGACTTACAGGTCTTGCAGGTGGTGCAGCTGTGGCAGGATGCTGTGCACAGATGGTAGGCTTTGCAGTTATCTCATTTAAGGAGAATAAGTGGGGCGGACTGGTTTCACAGGGAATCGGCACATCAATGCTTCAGATGGGTAACATCATCAAGAATCCAAGGATCTGGATCGCACCTACTCTTGCTTCAGCAATTACAGGACCTATCGCAACCTGCATTTTTGGACTTAGAATGGACGGCGCACCTGTTTCTTCAGGAATGGGAACCTGTGGACTTGTTGGTCAGATTGGTGTTTACACCGGTTGGGTCAACCAGATTGCTGAAGGTGCAAGAGGCCCTATAACCGGCTTTGACTGGCTTGGACTTGTACTTATTTCATTTGTTCTGCCTGCAATCTTCTCACTGGCTATCCACGCAGTGGTCAAGAAGCTTGGCTGGGTAAAAGAAGGAGATCTTAAGCTCTGATACTCGTCTGACCAGGATTAACAGATTGGGGTATGGAAAGACATGTTAAATGTTCGCGTTCCGATTTTGATCATAAGTTTAGCTATAATACTTGTCATCCTGGTGGCAGTTTTTTTCCACTGGCTTAAGAACCGCCCACCCAAAGAACTCCCTATGGATGAGATGGAGGGCCATGACTTCGAGTACTACTGTGCGGACCTCCTTGCAGCCAACGGCTTTATAGAGGTGGAGGTCACAAAGGGCAGCGGCGATTTCGGAGCGGACATTCTGGCGGAAAAGGATGGCATAACCTACGCGGTTCAGTGCAAATGCTACGACAAGCCCATCGGCGTCAAGGCGGTCCAGGAGGTTTACGCCGGACGTGATTTCTATGGGCGCATGGTTGGAGTTGTGATGACCAATCAGTATTTCACCCAGCCTGCGGTGGAACTGGCCCAGAAGCTCAACATTATGCTTTGGGATCGTGGTTATCTGGACAGTATGGATACCAAATGAATATAATATAGTGAACAATAAGGATATAGGATTGCTATGATTGCTGGGCAACATGGCAATCTTTTTCCATCTATGAGGTGATGTTTCGATGGTACTAACCATACAGGATGATTTTGATCTTGGAAAAATTGCAGATAGCGGTCAGTGCTTCAGGTTCAATGAAGTGCCGGGTTCCGGAAGTGGCAACGCAGGAGTGGTGCATAAGCGCTATAGTGTTGCTGCGGTCAACAGACATCTGTTTGTGACAGAGCTTGGACAGGACAGGTACGAGTTTGGCTGCTCAGAGGATGAGTTTGAATCTTTTTGGAAAAGATATTTCGACCTGGATATCAGCTACAGCGATATCCGAGGGAAGATCAACAAGGAAAAAGATTCTTATCTTTATAATGCTTCCGAGTACGGCAAGGGCATAAGGATACTCCGTCAGGATCCCTGGGAGATGCTTATCTCTTTTATAATATCCCAGAGAAAAAATATTCCCGCTATCAAGGCTTCTATTGAGAAGCTCTGTGCTCTGGCAGGAGATGTTATCTGTGAGGATGAGGAGATCGGTAAGATATATTCTTTCCCAACTCCAGAGCAATTGTCTTCGCTGTCACTTGAGCAGCTTTCCGGATGTAGTCTTGGCTACAGGGATAAATATGTTCACCAGGCAGCTCTTGATGTAGTTAGCGGAGCTGTGGATTTACAAGCTCTGGAGAGGGCTAGTGATGACCGGCTGATGGAGGAACTGTTAAAGCTCTATGGCGTGGGAGTGAAGGTTGCCAACTGCGAGATCCTCTTTGGCTACCACAGACTGGATGCCTTCCCAAAGGATGTATGGATCAACAGGGTCCTGGAGACCAGGTATCCTGAGGGATTCCCCTTTGATGATTATGCTCCTTATAACGGAGTAATGCAGCAGTATCTTTTCTTTTTCTCGAGAAGTGAGGGGATGGACTAACTACATAGATTTGTAAATCGGCATGTCATGCCCGTGGTGCTTGCAAGTTCGTAGCACATGGTTTCATGACATGCCTTTTTATGCAATTCTGTCCTTAATTCTGTCCTGGACCCGAAAATTTGTACATAGACAACTTGATAAAAATGTATATTTTTCACATTGACTGCTTGTACAGGTTAAGGGAAAATGGTTGTGCAGATAATTAACTCTTTTTAGTGAGAATAAAAACGTGGCTAAATATCAAAAAGTAATTGACTGGATAACTGAAAATATCGACTCGGGAGTGCTTAAACCCGGCGAGAAGATTCCCTCTGAAAATGAGCTTTGTAATCGTTTTGACTTAAGCCGTCAGACCATAAGGCATGCCATTGCCAAGATGGCGGAGGACGGGCTTTTGGAGAGCCGTCGCGGAAGCGGTACTTATGTTGCGGATCAGAGGGCTGAAGAGGGAGAGAGAAATGTCATTGCAGTTGTAACAACTTATGTGGATGACTACATTTTCCCAAGTACCATAAAGGGAATTGAGAGCAAGCTGAGTGAAAAAGGTTACTCCATGCAATTGTCCTTCTCCAACAATACAGTTGGTAAGGAGAGGCAGATCCTTTTGGATCTCCTTGGAAGGAATGACGTGGCAGGGCTCATCATGGAGCCTGTAAAGAGTGCTCTTCCCAATCCCAACATGGACCTGTACAGGAAGCTGCAGGACAAACAGGTGAAGATTCTTTTCATAAATACCTTCTACCCTGAGCTGGATGTACCCCATGTGTCGCTGAACGACGCGCTTAGCGCCTATAAGGCAGTGAGGGCATTGATAGACGCAGGGCACGAGGAGATAGGCTGTGTTCTTAAGCTTGATGATGGTCAGGGCCGGGAGAGATACAGGGGGTATTTAAAGGCCATAACAGAAGCCGGTGCTTCTTTTTCCTATGATCATGTGAACTGGATTGATACCATCGATATTGCCAAGGGAAAGAGCTCTCTTAATAAAGTATGGGAGAGAGTAAAGAAATGCAGCGCAGTCTTTTGCTATAACGACCAGGTGGCAGGTCTTATGATCGAAATGCTGGCGGACAAGGGAATTAAAGTTCCTGAGGATATTTCAGTGATTGGCATTGATGATTCGGACATAGCCAGAAAAGGCAGCTGTGGGGTTACAATTTCATCCATCCCTCATCCAAAGGAGAGGCTTGGAGAGAAGGCAGCTCAGAACATAATAAGGATGATCCATGAGGGTAAGCTTTATTACAATGCCACCTATGAATTCGAAGAGGATGTTATTCTGAGGGATTCAGTAAGTCAGAGGACTTAAATCAATAAATAATCAAATGGAGGGTAATTATGGGAGACGCAAAAAAAGCTATTGCAGAGGGAAAGACATATCTTGGTATTGAGTTTGGATCAACCAGGATCAAGGCAGTACTCACAGACACTGAGTATAATCCAATTGCTTCAGGTTCCCACAGCTGGGAGAACAGACTGGACAACGGAATCTGGACATACACACTGGATGATGTATGGGGAGGTTTCCAGGATTGTTACAAGAACCTGGCAGCAGATGTTGAGAAGCAGTATGGGGAGAAGCTTACAACTGTAGGTGCCATGGGATTTTCAGCCATGATGCACGGCTACATGGCATTTGATGAAAAGGGAGAGCTTCTGGTTCCTTTCAGGACCTGGAGAAATACAATTACAGAAGAGGCTTCAGAGAAGCTTACAGATCTCTTTGGATATCATATTCCTCAGAGATGGAGCATTGCTCACCTCTATCAGGCTATCCTCAACAATGAGGAGCACATTTCAAAGATCAGATTCTTCACAACACTGGCAGGTTACGTTCACTGGCAGCTCACCGGAGAGAAGGTTCTTGGTGTTGGCGATGCTTCCGGAATGTTCCCTATTGATTCTGCAACC
>JAEEGL013990091.1_pt1 | contig 13475 bp, 12 predicted proteins | sample 9134231 | NCBI WGS metagenome assembly JAEEGL01 (sample SAMN16246548, study PRJNA631951) | gut metagenome | biome: gut microbiome; feature: rumen; material: fiber-attached | host: Bos | place: Iran: Karaj | collected 2018-10 | reverse complement strand
CATCATCGCCAACGATTCTCTTAAGGTTAGCCTGGATTGAATCATCTCCACCACGGAAAGGATAATCCCAGTTGTGCTGGAATGCACCAACATAACCAGCCTTCATCATATCATCCTCTGTAGAATCACCTGCTGTATAAAGAGCGAAATCCTTCCAAAGAAGTCCTTCGTTATACCACTTATTAAGTGTCTTCATAGCAGTCTTTGTACCGTTCTGTGTAAGCTTTCTATCATCAAATCCGTTGATGTAGAATTCCTTATCTGTAATCTTTGGATCCATCTCTGACTCAATAAGAAGTGCTGCTCTCCAGCCTACATCGAATGAAACTGAGAATGGAACCATCTTGTCTGCGTCATTGCCAAGGAGCTCCTTAGCGTTGTCGCGGAATGCACAAATTACATCATAGAACTCAGCCTTTGTTGTTGGCTCCTCAAGACCGAGCTTGTCTAACCAGTCTTTTCTGATAAATGTATTGATACGTCTGTTGTTAGCACGCTTTCCTTCGATTGCCCAAAGTGTACCCTTCTCATCATCTAAATCCCAGTAGATGTTTGTGTCGCCAAGCCAATCCTGAAGGTTTGTAAGCTCGCTACCATACTGATCCATAAGTGGCTTTAAGTCTGTAACACCACCCATGTTAGCGTATGTCTGAATTGTTGGATATGAGTATGTAAGGCAGATATCTGGAGCCCCGCCTGATGCAAGAAGGTTGTTAATTTCTTCTGTCTCTGTCCAACGTGGAACTGCTACGAACTCAACCTCTACGTTATGGTCCTCAAGCATTCCCTTCTTAATGTACTCTGTGTACATGTTGTCTGTTGGGTCTGTACCGCCATCGTTTCCTCTGTCGTATACCTCAACTGTGATGTGTTTTGTCTCAGCGAACTTACCGTCAACAAGCTCTGAAGCACTTCCGCTTTCGATTGAATCTGTACCTGTCTTTGTGACATCAGAAGCGCTATCGCTTGAACGGCACGCTACCATGCTAAGACCCATTGTGCATGCAAGCACAAATGCTACGATTTTTCTTTTCATCGTAATCCTCCCAATATAGTTTTGTAGTGATTAATATTTATCTAGGTTAAAATGCAGCCAAGGAAAGCTGCATTTTAATCTTCCCTTTGGTCAGACAGCAATTTTAAATGAATAAATTCATTCAAAATTACTGCCATGTACGGTTTCTGATTTTCTGATGAAAATCAAGAACCTACTCCTTCACGGCTCCAAGTGTTACACCATGAATGAAATACTTCTGTAAGAATGGGTAGATGCAAAGGATTGGAATCGTTGAGAACATAACGATTGCAGCCTTAAGTGATTCAGAAAGACCAGGTGTTGAGAAGCCCTCCTGTGTTGCTACCTCTACCGAATTCATGTTGTTCAAAATGTTGTAAAGCAATAACTGAAGAGGATAGAAATCCTTGTTCTTCATATACATCAAAGCATCTGAATAACCATTCCATCTACCTACCGCATAAAATAGTGCAAGCGTTGCAATAACTGGCTTTGAAAGTGGAAGGTAGATGCTCCAAAGTATTCTAAAGAAGCTTGCACCATCGATTTCAGCTGACTCTCTAAGGGAATCTGGAATTCCATAGAAGAAGCTTCGCATGATAATCATGTTGTAAACGCTTAAGCATCCAGGAACAATAAGTACCAATGGGTTGTCAAGAAGGTTTAACTCCTTCATGAGTAAGTAGTTTGGAATTGTACCTGCGTTGAAGAACATTGTTATCGTAATTACGATATTAAAAATTGAACGACCCTTAAGCTTATTAAAAATAAGTGGATAAGCACAAAGTACTGTCATTGTCAGTGAAATGAAAGTACAAATCACTGTTAAAATTACGGTCCAAACAAATGACTTAATGTACTTTGGATCTCCAAGTACTGTCGAATAAGCTGATATGTTGAGGCCCTTTGGAATAAGGTAAACCTCTCTTCTAACCAAAAAGTCAGATGCTGAAAGCGAACGAGCTAAAAGGTTAATCATAGGGATGATACAAATCAAACTGATGATTACGCAGATTGTTATGAATACAATGTCGCCTGCTTTTGTGCTGTCAGATTTAACCATACGGCTTGTTTCTGTCTCATCATCTTTGTCTTTTCTTTTAGAACGTGCAAAGCCTTTTGTATTAATTTTTCCTGCCATTACTAATTCTTTTGCCATACTTCACACCTCCTACCAAATACCGCGCTCGCCAAGCTTACGTGAAAGCCAGTTTGCAAAGAGTAGGAATATAACTCCTACAACCGACTGGAACAAACCAACTGCATTTGTAAGTGAGAACTGAAGTCCCTTAATACCGTTCTTATAAACGAATGTCGAAATAACCTCAGCGTTCTGCATAACCAGGTTGTTCTGTAAAGCGAATGGTCTATCGAAGGCTGAACCTAAGATGTTACCAAGTGCCATAATCAAAAGTACCACGATAGTGCTCTTAATTCCTGGAAGTGTGATGTGCCACATCTTACGGAAGCGTCCTGCTCCATCAACTGAAGCAGCCTCATAAAGCTCAGGTGAAATGCCTGCAATCGCTGCAAGATAAATGATTGAATTCCAACCAAAGCTCTGCCAAATACCAAGAAAGATATAAGTTCCTACCCACTTATGTGGATCATTTAAGAATGGAACTGGCTCACCACCAAAATTTGAAATAAACATATTTACAAGGCCATTACTTGGAGCAAACAGCTGAATTGCCAAGCCATAGATAATTACCCATGAAAGGAAATGTGGCATGTAAGCAATTGTCTGTACTGTCTTCTTAAACCACTTAACATTAAGCTCGTTAAGAATTAATGCGAAGATGATTGGAATTGGGAAACCAATAACCAAATCCAAAAGATTCAATCCAACTGTATTTCTCAAAGCATTTAAGAAATCCCTGTTGTGAAAGGCTTGAATAAAGAACTGGAAGCCATGATTATCCGCCCATGGCATCTCTCCTACCTTCTGCACAATACTGTACTTCTTAAAAGCGATAAGGACGTACTTCATAGGAACATACTTGAAAACCAAAAGATAAAGCATTGGCAAAAGCAATAAAACATATAGCTGCCAATATCGCTTAATATAGGCTTTCCAGTTAGTCTTCTCAGCCACCGCTACTGCTGAGTTTCTCGCTGTAACAACTTTCATTTCTATCCTCCACTTCGTAAATTTGTATAACTAGTATACAAGTATATTAGTACGGCAGAGAAGTGAAGTCCATATTAAAAAAACAACCAAAATGACTTTAACATTTTGGTTGTTTTACACGAATTTATTATTTTACTGTTCAATTCTTGCTATGCTGTTTCGAAATATTGCGGGAAAGTCTTTATGAGTTCCTCCTGATCCAGTCTGTATCGGTTCAAATGCTTCTCAACGATTTCCTTGGCCTTCTCCTTATCCTTCTCCTTGATAGCCTCAAGCATAAGACGGTGATCTCCTACAATCTTCTTATCCTTAACAGTAAGCATAGAAAGTGTACGGACTCTGTCAAAATGAATCATTATCATCTGACGCATATTATGAATAGTTTCTTTCTTGGCAGTTACATATATCATTCTGTGGAATTCGTTATCCAGCTCAAATATCTTTTCTGTATTATCCTTTTCCAGGTAGAATTCCTGTAATGCTACGTTTTCCTCAAGAAGCTTAATATCCTCTTCTGTAGCCATATCACAGGCCTCTTCGATTACAGCTATATCCAACACCTTTCGCAAAAATACTGCCTCCTCCACATACTGTGAATTAATAAGAGAAACATAACTTCCCTTTTGAGGGTATATTTCGATAAGAGCTGCCTTATGTAGTTCTTGGATGGATTCTCTGACGGGAGTACGACTGACACCTAAGAATGCAGATATTTCATTTTCACTAATTGCCTGACCTGGCTCCAGATCAGCAGACTTTATGTTCTCAGTAATTGCTCTAAGGGCATATTCCCTTGCAGTCTCTGAGTTCATCCTCTCAATTTTTTTCATAGTTCTCCTCATTGTAAGGTTAGAATGAAAGTTTGTTATTATTCTAACAAAAAGGATTCAACTTGTATACAAGTCAAACCCTTTTTGTTAAAATTGTTTAGTTTAAGTTCATTTAAATTGTCACTTATTTTATTTATAGATGGCAAAATACTTCTCAAGCCACGCTGCTGCAAGGTCAATCCACACCTTTGCATCCTTATTTGTCTGAATGTCAAAGGCATCTTTACATGATGTGCTCTGATCGCAAAGAGCCATTCCGTGACCTCCATCCTGGAAGATATGAATCTCAAAAGGAATGCCTTTCTCAGCAAGTGATGTTGCGTACAATGTAGAATGGACAACTGGAACTAATTCATCCTTTGATGTTGACCATATAAATGTTGGTGGAACATCCTCATCAACAAGTCGTGCTGGGCTCATATCAAGAAGCTTTTCATTGTCTTCCCAACCTTCACCCATCATAAGGCGATTCGATACAGAGAAGAATTCAAATGCACCTGCACTATCCTTCTTAGTAGCCTCGTACATGTATATGTAATCTGTAAGTGGATATCCTAAAATGCAGGCTGCTGGACGAAGAACCTCTTTATCTACTCCTACGAAATCAGTGATTACAGGCTTTGACCAGTGTGTTGAATACATGGCGCAGTTGTGTGCGCCTGCTGAGAATCCACAGATTGCAATTCTCTTGGCATCTACCTGCCACTCTCCTTTGTGCTCATTAATATAAGCAAATGCCAAACCAATTTCGCGCATTGGCTGTGGATGAAGCTTATCAGGATTGATTTCCTGATGTGCGAAATCAGTCTCCCAGTATGGCTTTGAGCCATCATATGCAATTGAATATCTGAGAACAAATGCGTTGTACCCCTGACGAAGGAATGCCATAGCAATAGGCTCACCTTCACGATCACTGCAGCAAAGATATGCGCCACCTGGGCAAATAAGAACTGCTGGTCTTGCCTTTCCCTGTGTCATCTCTGGGGAATCATCTAAAATATAAGTAGTGAGGGTTACATCATCTCTACCCTCAATAAGCTTAATTACTTCGCTTTTCATAAAAAACCTCCCAATTTCTAGCGTTCTTAGAATACTATACTAGAATCTTGGGAGGTTGAAAACCGAATAATTTTAGATTTTCACTGCATTTTTTTACTTTTTATTCTTTACTTTCTTAACATAGTCTACAACTTCTTCCTTAGTTTTCTTATTAAGCTTTTCAAGCTTTTTAACGACATCATACTCACCGGTACCCTTGCTCGAGATAACAAAGTCAACATCTCCTGCGCCTTTGCCAGGGATAGTGTCCTGCAGGACGTCAAATGGTGAAACATCAAGCACGTCGCAGATAGTCATAATCTTATCAGCAGATGGATTGGTTTTCTTTCTTTTCCAATCACTAATTGTGCTCTGGGCGATTCCTGTGCCAGCAGAAAACTCAAGCTGAGTCATTCCCTTCTCTTCCATAATTTTGAAAATTCTTTCGCTAATTATCATCTTTAGTACCTCCCACCACATTATCCACAATATCGTTTATACGATAATTATACTCTATTGCAATAATACCCACAATAAAAAATCTGTTAACTTTTACCATTATGGTGTAATTGTTTTTGCGTATACATCAGATTGTCAATATTTTCTGCAAATTCGCCTCTACTCATACCGCTAGTGTAATTATAAATCGCATATCCACAGCTCAAATCAACATCTGGATGCCACTTACGTTTATCCCTGATATTAGCCAGCTTTTCTCTGGCCTGAAGGATTAACTCTTCCAGCTCAATGTTAGAAACATTATCTGTAATTACGCAAAACTCGTCTCCACCGAATCTACCAATAGCTGCCTCTCTTCCAAACAAATCTACCAGTATATCCGTTGTTAGCTTGATTGCCTTGTCTCCTTCATCATGTCCATAGGTATCATTTATAGTTTTAAAATTATCTATATCCATCATAATCGCTGCAAAATTCTTCTTGCTTTGCAGACTTATGCGGATTCTCTCATCCATCTTAATATCAAGACCACGTCGATTCAAAACACCTGTAAGATAATCGACGTTAACGTCATTACTTTGGAAGAAGAAAAACAAAATCAGACATCCCAATGAAATACCCGCATAGGTTGTATCCATGCTTGCAAAGAAAACTTGCGACAGTGCACCTATAAGTGAAAATATAGGAAGAAACAGAATCATATTCTTATACTCACTCATAAAATCATTTCTGAATACAACTGTGTATACCAATAGCAACACAATAAAGACCATAAGCAGAATAGCTCTTATCATGAAAAACGGACCTCGATAGTATAATCCATCTTTAAAATAGAAAAACCATCCCAGCTGAAGCACTGATGACACAGTTACCAAAACTATATTTATAATAGCAAACGCCTGAAATGCTGTTCTAAAGCAGTTTCTGGCATCGTTGCTCTCTCTATCCATCCAGCAATCCACATAGTTTACTGCGAATAATATATCTACCGGATCTAATATAAAAATTATGAAATATCCAATTCTTGCAAGAATCAAAAGGGAATCCGGATTGTTTTCTCCAACACGACCAACAGACTCTGAAATTAGTAAAACAAGCGTACAAATAAGAATTGCAGAATAGCTTTTTCCTTTCTGCAACCTAGAAGTTTTGTTCTGAAAAATCAAAAGAAGAATCAGAAGGAACGATGTAAAAAAATTAAGTATTACCCAACCAGGTACTTCAATCATCTTTACCTCACGTGGTTATAGTACTGCTAGTTTCCCATTGTTTCGTTCTGATTCTAACACCATATTTTTATAAAATTGTGACTTATTTAAGGATAATATCGTAACTTACTGCGAATGTCTCGCCAGCTGATAACGTATTTCCGTATTCTCTTTCCTCAAGCTTCTGGTTAAATCCTACTCTGTCGCAACGACCATACCAAGGCTCGATGCAGACAAATGGTGCATGCTTACCTACTGGTGACCATACTCCAAAGAGAGGTGCTGTGAAGGCTACAGTAAGAACATCCTTGCCTTCTGGATTTACAAGTGTTACTGCATCAGACTGCTGATTTTCAATAATGAGAGCATCTCTGCTGAAAAGTTCATCTGACATTTTTAAAATTCCATTATCGAGGTCGAATGTACTCTGCTCACTTCCGAGGCAACCGCTGCCATCGCTAGAGATAATGTTTGCTGTAATCTTAGAATTCGTATTTCCGTTTTTCTCAAATCTAAGTGTGTATGTGTCAAGGTCACAGTTGAATGCTGGATGGCCGCCAATCGAGAAGTACATAGTCTCATCATTTGTGTTTTCTACCTTCCAGCCAACTTTTACTGTGGAACCTGTAATTTTATAGCTAAGAGTAAGGACAAATGCGAATGGATACTTGATTTTGCTGGCTTCCGAGTCCTTTAACTGGAATTCCAGTTCGTCAGTTGATTCTTTTACCAACTCAAAATCCATATCTCTGGCAAAGCCATGCTGTCCCATTTCATATGTCTTTCCATTATAAACTGACTTCTTATCATAGTAATTTCCAACAAGTGGGAAAAGTACTGGTGATGTACGTCCCCAGAAAGCACTGTCAGCCTGCCACATTATCTCGCTGTTATCTGACTTTCTGATAAGTGATTTAATCTCAGCTCCGTGGTCTGAAACTGTAAGTTTGATTTTGTCGTTTTCAATTGAGTAATTCATTTCTATGTCCTTTCTTTATCCATCACTCGGTCTGTCCCTCATGAGGTATTCTTTGTCATCATCTATCATCTTAAGCATGATATCCGCAAACTTTGGGTCAAACTGGCTACCTTTGCCCTTTTCTATCTCGCCTCGGACTATTTCCTGAGGCAGGGCGCCTCTGTAGCTTCGGTTGCTGGTCATGGCATCATAAGCATCTGCCACAGCAATCATTCTGGCTTCTTCAGGAATATCTTCCCCAGAAAGCCCTTGTGGATAGCCTTTGCCATCATATCTTTCATGGTGCCATTTAGCTCCTGCTGCAAGCTCTGGCATTTCCTTGATATTGTCTAGTATCTTTGCACCAATTCCAGGATGCTTCTTTATGCAGGCAAACTCCTCATCTGTAAGCATGCCCGGTTTATTAATAACTTCATCAGGAACTCCTATTTTTCCAACATCATGAAGAAGTCCCATCATGAAGATTTTCTCCTGCCTCTTCTCGTCATAGCCATATCTTTTGGCTATCTCTTTTGAATAATCCGCCACTCGTCCCGAATGACCATTTGTATAGTTATCCTTGGCATCGATGGCATCTGCGAGGCTTGCTACCACGTGGATGAAAAGATTCTCGTTTTCCTTAGTCTTCTCGGCTACCATACCCTCGAGATCCTTTTGTAGCCTGATAAGTTCCACTGCATGTTTAACTCTGAGCACAAGGACATTTGCGACAAATGGCTTTCTGATAAAATCCATAGCTCCCAGGGATAGTCCCGTTGTCTCTGCATCCTCGTCCTCATTGGCAGTCAAAAAGATTACTGGTGTGTCTCTCCACACAGCCTCACTCTTTTTCAGCTCCTTGACAACTTCGAAGCCATCCATCTCTGGCATACTTATATCCATCAGAATAAGGTCAGGCGCAGAATTATCCTTAATATATTCAAAAAGAGCTTTTCCAGATTTTAGCGCAACCACCTTAAGCCCAGCACCTGTAAGGGTGTTCCAGGCTCCTTTTAGAATTATAGGGTCATCATCAACAACTATAATCTGCGGAATCATTTTCACCTCCAGAAGGCCATCCCTTCCATTTATGATATATTAAACCCGTTTATACATCAACTTTATAGTGATATACTCAAACTGAACAAGACATTAAAGCAGTCCACGGAGGATTTTTTACAATGAGTATTAATATTCCTGGTATCGATGTTGAAAAAGGTATTAAAAATTCTGGCTCTGAGGAGCTTTTTTTAGAGCTTCTCGGTGATGTCTACAAACTCATGGATTCAAAAATTAATTCGGTAGAATCCTATCTATCGCAAAAAAACATCCAAAATTACACTGTAGAAGTTCATTCTCTCAAGACTACTTGTCGCATGATTGGCGCCATGGACCTGGGGGAAGATTTCTTCGCCCTTGAAATGCTTGGAAAAGAAAACAATCTTGCAGAAATCGAAAGGCTCACCCCGGATGTTTTAAATTCTCTTAGGGCGTTAAAGCCTTATCTTGAACCATTTGCATCTAACGATAACGGTGCAAAAATCAGTTTTGACAGGGTTGCAATTTCTGCAGTTCTAAATAAACTCATCACAGCGATAGATGATTTCGACCTTAGCACCGCCGAAGATGCTGTAAAACAGCTTTTTTCCTATGACTGCAATGATGAGTTTTCGGGTAAACTTGATACTTTGGATAGGCTTGTTACCAATCTTGACTATGAGGATGCAGTATCGCTTGCTAAGCGGATGCTTGATAGTCTCTAATGCGTTCTAGTCAGTTGGTATTGTGCCATAGCCTTCCACCGCTTCATCCACTGTCATTTTGCCATTTATTACAGCATAAGCTGCTGCTCTGAACTGTTTTACTGCTGTATCCATGATTTCTATATCTCTAAAATTAACAGTTCTGTCCTCTGGAAAATCTGATAGCGAAGCATACACTTCATCAAGTGAATAATCCTTTGTTGGAGTTATGAGTCTCTTCTCCTGAGCCATTAGACCAAGCTCCTTTTCATTTGCTAAGAAACGAATAAATTCATTGGTCATATCAAGGTTTGCACTACTTTTATTTACACAGAATAATAAATTCATAGAATCCATATAATAGCCACCATCATCTCCTGAAGGTGCTACATAAAAGTCGTACTCAAAAGGATTTGCCTCGAAGGCTTCTGATTTGCTCTCGCGTTTCTTGGTTCCGGAAACAACATCTCCAGAACAGAGCATCATCGGAACATCTCCTTCGAAAAATCTCATAATTACCGCATTATAATCATCTTCTATTTCCGCTGTACATTTATCAATATCTATGCAACCGTAATCCACCAGCTCTTTAAGCCTGGTTAGGGATGCACGCATAGTTTTGCCTGCTGAAGGTACCAAATTATTAAGGTCTTCCTCAATGCTTCTGTCATCTTTTATGGTCTTAGCAAACATTGGGTATGCAAAAGCATAGCCTATACCTGGAGTGGTTGAGGTATTGCTGCCCATTATCGGAGACTCGTATCCGGCTGCCTTGAGCTTGTCACAGATTTCCTTTAGCTCATCAAAGGTCTTAGGTACCTCAAGCCCCTCTTTTTCAAAGATATCCATGTTTACAAGCATACCGTAAGAGGTTGCAAATACTGGAATTGTCAGTATTTTGTCATTTCCCATTTCCCATCTGAGCCCAGTACGGATACAATCCAGATTAATCTCAAGTTCTGGATCCGAGAGAACCTCTGCACCTTCAAACAAGGAGTCAAATCGTTCATCTCCATACATCCATGGCTGTACCACATAGATATCAGGCGTCTCCTGTCCTGCCAAGGCCTTTGCTATAGTATTGATGTAATCATCAAGGTAGGTGTACTCTAGCTCGCCATTAGGATAGTAAGCATAGAATCTTTCAAATTCACTTTCCAAGGATTCAAAATTAGAATAAGTTCCCACCACCGAAAGCTTATACTCAGTGTCTGACTGGTATTTAGGGGAAAACTCTTTGTTTGCTCCCTCTTGTTGACCTTGGCTTTGCTCTGTGCTTTGGCTTTCATTCTGTTTTGGCTCCTGAGTCTGGCCACAGCTGACGGTACTAAGAACCAATGCCGTCATAAGGATTAGTGAAGTAATTGTTTTATTTCGTCTATTCATGCTCTCTCCTTTCTGTATCTGTAGCTTCAATGGCTTCCTGCTTCTGCAGATAGGACATTGCCTGCTCTTCTGATTTAACTAACACCACGTTATATTTATCTGTTAGACGCGCTCTTATCTTCTTTAAAAATCCAACATCTTCACTTACTACAAGTATGCTATGCAGGGTCTTGGAGTTGGTCTTTTCTTGTTTTTCTTCTATAAATATGTCTTCTGCCTTAGTTACCAAGTCCTGCGGCAAATATGTAAGTAACAGGTTCTCAAGTTTATTTGTATCAATTGGCTTTGTCAGATAGTCGTCAAAGCCAGCATTTATATAGGTTTCACGCATGCCTGATATGGCATTTGCGGTAAGACAAATCACTGGAGTCTTCTGATTAGGTGTGTCGTTACACTCTTTCATTTCCCTTATGGTTTCGATTCCATCTTTATCTGGCATCATGTGATCTAGGAAAATCACATCATAGAAATTCCGCTTAAATAGGGCAATGCAGGCATCCCCACTATCTGCAGTGTCTATCTGCATCTTTGTCTCGCCAAGCAAATTTGCAAATACCTTCAGATTAATCTCATTGTCATCCACCACCAATATTCTGGCCTTAGGTGCTGCAAACTGAACCTGGTAAAGTTTTCTCTGACTAAGGAATTGCTCTAAAGCTGTATCAAACTTGCCAATTGGCTCCCACTTTATTACCTTTTGTTTCAAGTCAAAAGAGAATTCTGATCCCTTTCCATACTCGCTTTCCACCTGAAGCTTACTTCCCATCATATTAAGGAAGCTTTGAGCAATTGACATTCCAAGTCCGGTACCTTCTATATTTCGATTCTTCTTTTCCTCAATTCTCTCAAAGGCTTCAAACAACCTGCCGAGGTCCTCCGGCTTAATTCCTACGCCAGTATCCTTCACGCTGACATGGAGATTTACTGTTTCTAAGTCGTCTTCGCATTTACTACTGGATATAGAAAAGATAACCTCCCCTTTTTTGGTGTATTTAACAGCATTTGAAAGGATATTTGTGATAACCTGCTTGATTCTTATCTCATCCCCCTGCAGGAGTGTTGGTATATTGGGGTCCACCTCAAGCCTAAAGCTAAGTCCCTTTTCATCAGCCTTTCTTTGGACCATATTTACAAGATCATTCAAAAGAGACGCGAAATTGTACTCCACATTAATGATTTCCATCTTTCCTGCTTCAATCTTTGAAAAATCCAGAATATCATTGATTATTCCAAGGAGGGTATTACCTGCCGCCCTAATATTCTCTGAATAAGAAAGTATCTTATCCTCTCTGCTATCCCTCAGAATCATTTCATTCATGCCTAGAATTGCGTTCATAGGAGTCCTGATATCGTGAGACATTGTTGAAAGGAAGTATGATTTTGCTTCATTCGCCTGATTTGCAGCCTCTGCAACTACGGACAACTTTCGATTGAATTTAAGGAGTATTGCTAGGTTAAAGTGCAAGAGAACTACCAATCCAAAAGATACAATTCCTAAAAGAATCCAATCAATAGACCTGTTTGCTGTCAGCTCTTTTGCAGGAATATAAGCCACAATGAACCAGTAATCCAGATTACTTAAAGGAGCATAGGCAATGACACTATCTTCATCCTTTGAGTTACGAATATGCATAGAGCCAGTCTCATTACGAATGGAATCCACCACCCCGTTATATTCCTGAGTTGTCATAGGGTTGTAGGATTTAAAATATTCAAATAAATTACTGTTTTTCAAGGATTTTCCGTGAATCATATAATCTCCATCCCAATCGATAAGAGATATCTCCACCTTTTCATATTCACCCTTCAAAAACACAAGCTTCTGCTCCAGACGACTTACAGGTACAACACGAAGAAGCAGTCCCTCTCGCATGTCGCCTGTTTCCTCATCCACAACCTTCACATTATTCAAAAATGCGATAGACTGAACGCCATTTAAAGGGTTTGTATATGCCCTGGTCAGGTTAACAACACCATCCACATTACTAATTTCCAGATTTTCAAAAATATTAATATGGGAATATTTTACAGAGTAATCAGACGAGTCTGTAGAGCTGGCGGTGGTAGAAATGCCCGCCATTGACCCGTCATCAATATAGATAAGATGTCCTGAGATTTCAGGAGATGTTTTTGCTTTTCTAATATAGGAAATAGCCTCTTCAACAGTCATAGGAGTGCCAGCCTCCGCAGACCTATTGATATAATTTGACCATATGTCGCACAGATGCTGCTCATCCTCCAAATAGTTGGAAATGATCTGCTCTGTTGTAGTTGTCATCTTCTCAAAAGACGCAACAGAACTGCGGTTTGATTCTGTTGCCCTGTCGTTGGCATACTTTACGATAATGAAAAGAATCAAACCTACTATCAAAATATTAATGATGAAAATATATCGTTTCTTCAATCTGCGTCCTCTGTACACTCCAAATCGTTATGACTTTCTGCTGGCAGAACAAGGAATTGCCAGCAGGAATCTACATAAACTAACACAGATTAATTCTATCATTTAGTTATTTTTATATTGTTAAAAAAGTATGATGGGAGTGTAGTTAATCAAGCTCTTTAGTTTTTAAGTACTTTTTTTAAGTTGATACATGCATAGGATAGAAAGACTCTTCATCTCTCAACATATCCCTCAAATCATCTAGTGAAACCCACCTAAGATTTCTCGATTCATTAGATTCATCTACCTCTTTTCCGCTTGCTCT
>JAEEGL011465395.1_pt1 | contig 13475 bp, 8 predicted proteins | sample 9134231 | NCBI WGS metagenome assembly JAEEGL01 (sample SAMN16246548, study PRJNA631951) | gut metagenome | biome: gut microbiome; feature: rumen; material: fiber-attached | host: Bos | place: Iran: Karaj | collected 2018-10 | reverse complement strand
CATGAAACAAGTTGTATTGACAATAGTAGCGGGCTTGGTAAGCCTGAGTCCGCTACAAGCACAGACTGTGCCCGTCTATCTCGACGAGTCAAAACCCATTGAGCAGCGCATCGACGACGCTTTGCAGCGTATGACGCTCGACGAGAAGATTGCCGTCATCCATGCGCAGTCGAAGTTCTCAAGCCCTGGCGTGAAGCGTCTCGGCTTCCCCGACCTGTGGACCGATGACGGCCCTCACGGCGTGCGTCCCGACGTGCTCTGGGACGAGTGGGAGCAGGCCGGACAGACCAATGACTCCTGCGTGGCCTTCCCAGCACTCACCTGCTTAGCCGCCACATGGAACCCCGCGATGGCGCGCCTTTATGGTGAGAGTCTCGGCGAAGAGGCTCTCTACCGCAACAAGAGCGTCATTCTCGGCCCTGGTGTCAACATCAACCGCACACCGCTCGGAGGCCGCAACTTCGAGTACATGGGCGAAGACCCCTACTTGGCCTCGCGCATGGTCGTTCCCTACGTACAGGGCCTGCAGTCGAAGGGCGTGGCAGCCTGCGTGAAGCACTACGCCCTGAACAACGACGAGGAATACCGTCATCAGGTGAACGTCATTGTCAGCGACCGTGCGCTACACGAAATCTACCTGCCCGCCTTCCGGGCTGCCGTTCAGGAGGGTGGTGCGTGGGCCATCATGGGTGCCTACAACCTTTATAAGGACCAGCACAACTGCCATAATGAAGTGATGCTCAACAAGATCCTGAAACAGGACTGGGGTTTCGACGGCGTCGTCATCAGCGACTGGGGCGGCTGCCACGATACCGATGAGGCCGTCCGTAACGGACTGGACCTGGAATTCGGCACGTGGACCGACGGCCTGACGATGGGCAAGACCAACGCCTACGACGCCTACTATCTGGCCGCTGCCTACAAGCAGGCCATCCGTGAGGGTCGCTACACGACGAAGGAACTCGACGACAAGGTCCGCCGTGTGCTGCGCCTGTTCTATCGTACCACGATGAACCGTCACAAGCCCTACGGTTTCCTTTGCTCCGATGCCCACTACGAAGCAGCCCTGAAGATTGCCCAGGAAGGTATCGTACTGCTGAAGAATAGCCCCCTCCCAGCCTCCCCCCGTAGGGGAGGAGTTTCAGCACCGCTACTGCCTTTAGACGCAACGAAGGCGCAGCGTATATTGGTGGTTGGCGAGAACGCCATTAAGATGATGACTGTTGGCGGTGGCTCCTCTTCGCTGAAGGCTCAACGCGAAATCCTGCCCCTCGACGGCATTTCACGTGCTCTTACAGGCCATGACTATTTGCTCCCCTCTCCAGTCGGAGAGGGGCAGGGGGTGAGGCTTGACTTTTCCCGTGGCTACGTCGGCGACACCGTCCAGAGCTACAACGGCGTCACCGTAGGCCGTTCCCTCTACGAGACGCGCTCACAGGCCGAACTCACCGCCGAGGCTGTGGAAAAGGCCCGCCAGGCCGATGTCGTCATCTTTATTGGCGGCCTCAACAAGAGCGACTATCAAGACTGCGAAGGGCATGACCGCAAGACCTACGACATGCCCTACGCGCAGAACGAAGTGGTCGAGGCCATCCTGAAGGTGAATCCCCGTCTGGTGTTCGTCAACATCTCCGGCAACGGCATTGCCCTGCCTTGGCTCTCGAAGGTACCTGCCGTCGTTCAGGCCTGGTTCATTGGCTCTGAGGCTGGCGAGGCCATCGCCTCCGTCCTCTTCGGCGATGTCAATCCCTCAGGCAAACTGCCCTTCACCTGGTATGCCTCGCTCGACCAGTGCGGTGCCCACGCCCTGAATACCTATCCAGGCACATGGCGTAATAGTTCCCCCTCTACGGGAGGGGGCAAGGGGGAGGCTGTGATAGACGAAGAATACAAAGAAGACATCTTCGTCGGCTACCGCTGGGTTGACCGCTTAAAAGTAAAAAAGGAAAAAGGTAAAAAGGTAAAACACTCATCACTAAACACTAAACACTCATCTCCCTTGTTTCCCTTCGGCCACGGTTTGAGCTACACGACGTTCAAGCTTGGCAAGGCGTCGGCTGACAAGACGGAAATGGCCACCGACGAGACAATCACCTTCACCGTTCCCGTGACGAATACCGGCTCAATGGCTGGTGCCGAGACCGTCCAGCTCTACATCAGCGACAAGCACTCAAAGGTAGAGCGCCCCGTGAAGGAGCTGAAAGCCTTCCAAAAGGTGTACCTCCAGCCCGGCGAGACGCAGAGCGTCAGCCTGACCATCGACAAGCGAGCCCTCAGTTACTACGATGACCGCACCAGCCAATGGACAGCCGAGCCCGGCCAGTTCGAAGCCCTCATCGGCATCTCCTCTGCCAACATCGCCACGACCTGCAAGTTCGCGTTGAAATAACGTAAGCCAGATTAATAGAAACGAATTGAGGGCATGCCACAATCGGCATGCCCTCAATTCTTAATATGTCTGGTGTGAATGGCTAATCAGTAGATTCTTGCCTGATACTTTTCATTATTTCTGAAAAAGCATCTAATCCAATAACTTGGAAACGAGGAAAAGGAGATGATGCTGCTTCAATGAAATGGCCATCATCCGTTACAATGAAATCGGCTTGAGATACAAAAGCGCAATCAACGAATTTATTGTCATCATTGTCTTGGTGAATTAAACCCAAATGAAAATAAGGATCCTTTCGTTCTACATTTCTTGATCGAGAAATTACCTTCAAAAACATATTAGCAGCAACGGGTGATGCTTTTTGACGAAGGATTTCCTCATATTCGAATAATATCTCAGTTGAAACACATAGAGTATAGCTACCAGATAGAAATTCGGTGAATAAGTAGTGGTATTTACTTTTGGCACCAAGTATCTGCAAAAGGCAGTTTGTGTCAAGTACTATTCTATAATTCCTCATACAAACAAATGCTTATTTGCGGTAAGGAGTGCGCAAGTGTGTACTACGCAATTCATCGAGTACTTGCTGGTTAAGCGTACCATTATCCCACAATCGCTGCATTTCCTGTTCTAAGCGAGTGGCATAGAAGTTACGCAAAACATCCATCAAAGCGTTTACCTCTTGTTCGTCTTGAGCACCGGCAAACGATTCTATAATCATCATTTGCGATTTGTTCATTGTGTTAATTTGCATAATCTATTCTTTTTAGCGATTTGTTGTGCAAAGATAGTAAGTAATTTCCAATAAACCAAACATTCTTGTGTTTTATTGACTGATTAAAAGTAAAAAGGCTAAAGAAGTTCCCTTACCTATACGAATTGAGGGCATGCCGATTGGCATGCCCTCAATTCTTTGTATGATTGGCGCAGTGGGATTAATCGTCCCAGAACGCTACATTGTCGAAGTCGTTTTCATCTTCGTCGTAATCTTCGTAATCCTCAAAACGGTCGTCGCGCTCTTCTCTTGATTGTATGTATTTATAAGAATGCGCAAAATGATGTAGTGTGCTGAGGGCAAGAGTCCTACTGTCGGGCTTAATATATACTTTTTTCATATTTCTGTCCTCCAAATTATTTATTTAACAGCAATCTTAATATTGTTGACAATGTACACGCCTGATGCCAGATAGACGGTCTGCGTGTCGCCGCCCAACATATTGGCCTTTGCTACGCAAGTACCGTTAGCGGAGTAGATGGTTACCTCCTGTGCCTTGCTGGCTGTGATGGTCATACTACCCTTACCAGTGCGAATCATCAAATCTGCGTCGGGTACATTATTTAACTCATCGATACTTGTAATGTCATTTTGAGGTTCATCGTACGAGATATCGAAGGCTTTCAGATTGAATTCACGGCTACTTCCCGTCAGTGTGTAATTATAGAATCCACGGAATGGGAATGCATAGAGCTTTTTCTGATTTGCACTCAACTCATTCATATTCACAAATTGGTTATTACCAAAATAGAATACATTATATGTTCCGGAAGCATTCGAGTGATCTAACACGGCTCCAGACAAAGAGGCGTAGTTCGTGAAGGCCGCACCATTGCCCTTGAAAGTGACACTAGTGGCATTCTCATCACATTGGAATATCCAGCCATCATACGAGATTCCACTTATTGTTTGCTTCGCAGGTGTTGGCATAATAGTTGCGCCCAACTGTTCTACCTTGAACGACAAATCGTTAGTTCCAGCGGGAACATCCAATGCGCGAACCATATAGACCTTGTTCGCAGTTGTCTCTGTACCGGAAACTTTTTCGAAATAGCCAATACCATAGTCCTCAGAACCTGCTGAAGCAGTAATTTGAGAATTTGGTTTAAGCTGGTTCACCTCAAACGACCAGTTACCGTCAGGCGTTTTGTGTACACCATTCTCAATCTTGATGTTGAAGGGCAGTAATATAGTCGCGTTTTTATCCTTTCCGTAGTCTGAGAATGTAATCTGTCGAGAATAGGTTGCTGTTTTAGTGTCGCCCACCGTTATTTGGTAGGGGGAGTAGAACGGTTGCTTGTCAGTGATGACGATGTTGTTAGCAGCATGGAAGTTGCCCGACTCCATCTTGTACGCTACGTTGTCGTTCGGTGCAGATGAACCCTGTGGCAGGAATATCAAGCAGTTGGCTGCGTTGTCACCTAACATAGCCTCCATTGAAGGATGATCCTCATCAGTCATCATATACATACCTTTCAAATCACTGAAGTCGATATAAAGTATCTGCTTCTGACTTGTGGGTAAATCCGTGTGTCCAAAGTCGTCTTCTTTTGTCACGGTTAAGATATTGTCAATATGATCTGATATCGCAATGGTTGAAGCATAGCCAGGATTTCCGTCATCGTCTACGGCCGTTACCTTTACGCCATAGAAAGCACCTGTGTCTTCCTTGCCCGTTTCTGTGTTATAGTAGAAAGTCTTGTCATAGACTTTTACGAACTCTATTTTAGGATCGTAATTTCCAGTCATAACGTGTACCTCCATTTCGTAATAGGCGTATGCACGGTGCTGGACAGCTGTAGTCGGAGCTATGTTGTAACGAGTCTCGTCAGTAGTGAAGACGTAACGTGTTGCTTCCTGATCTTCTGTCGAGACTGTAAAAGTCATATCACTGAAACTTCCATTATTGGGGGATGCTTGCGCTGCATACCTAGCCAGTGTGAAGGGATATTCCGTCAGCGTACCACCACTGGAACCTACTGTTGCGGCATTGTTGAAAATAAATGGTTTTGTACCTACAATACCTACCTTTAGTCGCTCCTTTGTTGCGTTGGCAGCCTCATTTTTGTTGGTGTATATGTTATTCACATTATCACTCCCATTACCAAATTCATTGAAGTGGGCTGATTTTACAAAATTAATACGCGAAGTGTGATTGGCACTTCCGCCAGTATATGTGTCGTCGAAATAGTTGCTTACCAGGTCTTCAAAGGTGATTTTCACACCGTGACCTTCAGTTCCTGTGGGCATAAAGAAATGGAACACACCGCCACTCACGCTGAAGTCGCTGGCCGTGAAATTTTGCGTCATACGTATTGCCTCAAAACCAGGTTGCTGATCTTGACAGACCACATTCATCGAATAGAGATAGGGGTCTAGTGCCTGCAATGTAAGTGTAGCACGGACAAGACCAATACCTTTTACTCCGAACTTCACAGCATCATTGTTTAATCCCCTGAGTTTTGTCTTGCCATGTTTTGAAACAGGAATTGTTTGCTTTGTGTTAGTGGCTCCTGTCTGATCGTAGATATAAAGTTCAAAATCAGAAACATCGGTGTGACTTATTTCTTCATAAACAGCCTTTGTGTAATTGTCAGGACTAATCAGACATTCCCAATTTTGATTACTTACTCTATTTCCACGGATGAAATAAGTAGGGTAATTTTTTTGGAATATATTATCATTTTCGTCGATATCAAATGTTTCACTATCTCCAGGCTTAGTAGCTGAAGTAGCCGCACGAGAATTATTGAAATACAAATAGTATCCACCACTTGAAATGTAGCCATCTTCATCCATTTCCCACCTCACTTGTGTGTTTCTGAATCTGCCATCTGTATTCAGATATCGTTTGTTGCCATTGTAAGTGTACGTTATATAGAAAGTTCTAACAGGACCAATGCTTTTTGTGTATTCAAGCTCTGCTTCTACAATTCGATAACCTACAGGATTCTTGGTACTGTGCTCGTCAGAGAGTTCCACATACGTTGGACTCTCAATATAATAGACTTGTTCTTGGTTTGCACGACCCAGCTGGAAATATCCGCCATTAGAGGAGATAGTCCCTTCCTTATAATCTACGACCTTGCCCGTAGTACCGTCAAAATGAGTTTGGTTGTCTTTTGTGGATTCTGCCTCATACAAGACGAAATTAGCTTCCAAATCCGTCACTTCTTTAGATTCGTAACTTATACGAGTATAACTCTTACCATCAATTGTGTATGTGTGATTTGCGATAGCTCCATAATCAACCTTGCTCGTAGAGAATGGGATGTCAACGGCACTAACAGGTGAAGCAATTTCACCGGCAGGTGTAACAGGAGCAAAGTTCTCTTCAGATGTAAAGAAGAACTCTGCACTCTCTAATGTGATAAGGGCACGGTTGTTGGCGTCTCTACCTTCAACCCAATGCCCGAAAGGCCACACTCCTTCATAATAACCTTCTTCTCCTTCGTCCGTCGTTGTATTCATTAACTTGAAATACAAGACATTACCCATGGTTCCGCCTGCACCTTCCTGACGGGTAATCGTCTTAAAACCTCCTCCGTTTGTTACGTCAGCTTGAGTGACGTATGTTGCGAAATCACTGCCAGTTTCACCGAAGCGAGAAGTTACAGGTGAATCGAAAGGTATTTCAATGGTTTCATCGTCATCGCTTGTTCCAGTTTTAGTTTCCGTGCTCTTGGAAAATTTGATTTCGTAGCCCGTAAAGCGATAGCCGCTTGGCAAACTCAGAGAAACATAACAGACGTTAGCACTCGAAGCTTGTCCCTTACCAATTTGAATACAATTACCAGATGTGAACAGATTGTTTGCAGGGTTGTCCAATTGATTGTACTGCGTCAGGACTGTACCATCAGATGTGGTTAGCACCATACACAATTGCTCATGCTGCCAAGTTGCAAAGCCGCCCGCTCCAAAAAAGGTGTCTGTCGCTCCACCATTCTTGATAGCAGGAACAGTACTACCATTGGTCGACTTGATGGTCACATTTTGCGCCCTCAGTCCCAATGGTAATAAAAGTAAGCTCAATAGAGCAAAAAGTATTTTCTTTCTCATACGCTTTGTTATTTGTTTATACTTTATTAATTTTTTAATGTTGCTATTACTTCGTATTACCTTGCAAAAATAAGAAAAAAGGAAATAACTACGCCACGGAATTAACAAAAAAATACTTTGCGTTAATCTTTTTTGACATAAATCAAGTCAAACGTTGAGAAATGTGACAGAAATTAACAAAAAGCAACGCGGCTTGCTGTGTTGAGTGCGCAGCAAGCCGTGTTGTTATGGGTGATGATGAGGCAGCGTTAATCCGTGCCTATCTGTGGCTTATTCGTCCCAGAATTTCTCGTGGTCCTCGGTGTCGGATTCTTCGGTGCCGAACTTTGATTCGCGGGAGGCTTCGCCCTCTCCGAAAGTCTTGCTTACATGAAAGTCAACGCCACCATCCAGCAGAGGAACGGGGAACTGTACACCGTGAGCCTTGGGAATAATATATTGCTTTTTCATACGCTCCCTCCTTTACTTTACAACAATTTTCTTTCCATTTGAGATATAAATGCCCTTCTTAAGTCCGTAGGCATCACCATTGGTCACGCGGCGACCGTTGAGGTCGAACAGCGGGCCGTCGACTTCGTCGGCGTAATTAGGCGCGATGACGCCCGTGGCTTCACCGCTATTGTCATCTCCGAACGTGAATTTGATGGTACGAGCCGCCGTCGGATAACCTTGAAGATAATCCTCTAGTTGTTTTAAATCAAAATATGCCTTATTGGGAGTCATGTGGTCTGACTTGGAAAAATACCAACCGAGTTTGCCATTCAACTGCGAAAGAATAAACTTGTTGGGGTTCTCCGTGTTATTTGATATTAATTGATCTCTACCATAAACGTAAGTATAGCCTTTCAGGAAATTGGTTTCGAAGTGATCCGGATTATCACCTATTTCGCTTGAAAATTCTTCTTCTGTCAGCGGGAGAAGCCTATTAATAACGGGAACCTCGTCGCCATCTTCAATATATGTGGTACTCTCAATCACTACTGCCGTTTTTGCGGGGACAATATCACCCGTTGGAATGTCTTTGAAATGAGCAGTGTTGGTAGTCTCATCGTAAACGTCATTTTCGTTATCTATAGGGAAATAATAGGCCTTTACATTATTATCAAGCAACTTATAAGGAAAATAGGTGTACATCGTAGTGTAGTATTTCCCGTTTTGGGTGAATTGTGACTTAGTGTTGGCAACGAATGAGCCTTCGATGTCTTCTTTGAGTAGGTATACGTTCCAGTAGATATTTTCATTGTCTAAGTCTTCCATAGATTTCATGACGGCCCATTCTCCATCGTTTTCGTCAATTAAATAACTATTAGCAGAGTTATTACCGGAAGAGATGGTCGTGTAAATACGAACACCCTTAGAGGTATTCTCCATTGTAAGATATTGTGTTGTATTGGTGTTGGGAAGACTGGTAAAAGCAATTTCGTCAGCCTTAATGTTAGATAGATTCGTAATGCCTATACCTGCAGAACTGCCAGTTCGCAGGAATACCGTCATCGGATTTCCTTTCGCATTATCCACATCAATCAACTTCAAACTATTTGTGAAGATGAAGCCGTCTTGATAACTGTTTCCATTATCAGCTGTAAAATTATGACTAGTAGCCTTCACATTTCCATAAAGCGTCAGGAAACGTTTTGTCTTTTTGTTCTGGATTCGGCAATACAACTGCTCTGGCGGATCGCTGAAATAAGCATAATAGATTCCTTCGTTTGATGTACTAATAGGGTTGATAGTTAATGGATTGTCCGTAATAAAATCCCCCATGTCATTTCTTTTCCAACCTTTAAAATGTATACCATTAGCATGATCAGGGATTGCTTCCAGTTCCACAGAACCACCATAATCATTATTCTCTGGATTAGCGGTGGCAGTACCTCTTCCATCTTGAGCAACAGCAACTTTCACCTTGCCTGGCTGTTTTTCGAATATAGCACGAAAATTGTGTTGAGTGCGATCGTCGGAACTTCCGTCAAAATCAATATCAAAACTGATGTTGTTAATGGTAATTGGATTCCATGAACCACCATCTTTTCTGTGCTCCCATGTGGAAAGTTTGTAGCCTGCGTCTGGCTGAGCATATAAATAGAGGGTTGTATTGCCCCAAACACTTTGACCATTAAAACCATTGCCTTGGGAGGAATACGAAGGATTATTTGTACTTGTTTTACTGATGTAAACCTTACCGTGTCCATTAATACCATCCTTCACTTCGACAGAGGCATAATAATACGAATTGGAATCAGCCGCTATTATTGGCAGCAGCCCAACAAACAGTAGCACGGCGGCGGCGAGGCAGCGGCGTGCAGATGTTGAAAAAATTGTTATTCTCTTCATAATCAATAGTTTTTGTGGGTGCAAAGGTACGATAAAAAACTAAATTCTCCAAAGAAAAATGTCATAAACTTCGATACTCCTAACCTAAATGGCTGAAAAGCCTTTACTGACGGCACATTTGAGGTGTTAGGAGATGCCTGAACTCCTAACAATGTCCTAACAAACTCCTAACCCGTTAAAAGTCGCGAATCTAAAAGTGAAGTAGGTTACCTGATGGTTAGGAGTTCGAGCAACTCCTAACACACCGGATAGCCTTTGTACATGGGCGTTTCAGGCAATCAGGTTAGGAGGTTAGGAGTTTTTTTGAAAAACTCCAGAAAAAGCAATTGTCACCCAAGCAACCCGGAGTAAACAGGCGGTTTGGTCGGAGCAAACCGGCGGGTTACTACCAGTAACTCGGCGGGTTGGTATGGTTAACGTGGCTAAGTGATTAAAGATACGGGATATCAACCGAAGTTGAGTCAACCGTGGTTGATATTTATGATTTTTTAGCTAAATAGTGACTGAGGCTCCGGGTGAGGAAGGTGGCGGTGACGAGCTGGTGGGGCAGGTCGAGGAGGGCGATGAAGGGAGTGGCGAGGATGAAGATGGCCAGAATGCAGCTGTAGATGAGCCAGAGGCGGGTGACGGTGGGCGACGGACGGCGGAACAGCAGGAGCAGGGGTAGAGGGAAGGTGGCGATGAAGTACCAGTTCCAATAGCTGTTGAACATCTTGGAGACGAATGTCATGTAGACCATTAGGGCGAATATCAGAGCCTGCGCTGTGAAAAGGAGAATGTCGTAGATTCGCGCCAGGCGCTTCCAGCGCAGCCACCATTCGGCAGCGGTGATGAGCAGGGTGATGACGAGCAGGGCGCTAAAGACAAGGGTAGGCGTTATTGGTGACTGTGGTTTTGGCGTGCCCTCGATTATCCGTTGCCCGGGGTCTGTGACTACGTGCCGGCTTCCGCCCGTTGCATCATCCACTATCCGTGCTTCGCGGAGCATTTGGATGATGGTCTCCGGCGTCATGTGGAAATCGATGCTTGAATAATGATAGTAGGCTGAGCCTATGAAGGTGGTGAACAGGAACTCTGACCAAGGAGCGTGGCGCGTGGCATTACGGAGGAAGTCGCCATCAATCAGATTCTGCGGGAATTTTAGCGGTCCCCACTCAAAGTGTTCGCCAATGAGGCAGTGATGAACGGTATGGATAGAGGTTGTGAGACAGTTGGTGTAGAGCAGGTTGAAGTGGCGGTAGGCGCCAGCAGCAACTTCTTCGTCGAGCATGCGCCAGAGGTTCTGCTTCTCGTGGAGGTTGAGGTTCAGCTCGTATTGCCAGAGTTCGCGGCCCTGCTTGCGGGCATCCTCGATATAGACCTCGGCGGGCACGGGGACGAACTTGGCTGTTGCCGTGCCAGCTATGCCGGTCATGAAGGCGCTGACGTCGGGGTCGCTCTCGAAGGTGAAGACGTAGTCGAGGTGGTGAATCGGGCACTCCATGCGGAGGGTGGCGTGACCGAAGACGGAGTAGATAGCCGTCAGGGGCTCGGCTATCATGAGGCTGGCCTTCACGAAGTTGCTGCTATCGGGGGCGAGGCGGAAGGTGTCGGCAGGTTCTGCTATCGTCGCATGAATGCGACTCACTGGACCGGGGGGGAGCAGGAGGGACAGGAGGAGCGTTAGGGGGAGGAGGCGGGAGGGGAGCTTCATGATCAGGGGGCGGGGGTCCATTCGCTCTTCTGGGCGAAGACGCGGGCGGGGGTGATGAGGGCGGCCTCTTTCTTGGTGAGCTGGCGGCTCCAGGCTACGCGCTGGGCGGTGGCGGCGCCGGGGCCGCGGTTGTTGTACTCAAGGTAGCGGGCGGTCTGCTCGCGGTGCTGCTCCCAGTGGTGCCAGCCCTCGGGGCGTATCTGGGCGGGCAGTTCGCACTGCATGAAGAGGGTGTAGCCATAGTCGCGCCATGGGCGGCCGAGGTAGACTTTATCGACACCGTCGGCCACGGTCACTGTGCAGTTGTTGAAGACGTAGCCGAAATCAGCTTCTTGCGGGGTTGAGGCGGCGGTGATGTAACTGTTGGCCTTGCAGTGGATGGTGCAATGCTCGAACCACGCCGTGGAGGCGCCGAAGATGAAGTCGGTGGTGCCTTCGATGTAACAGTCGTTGAACCAGAGGCGGGTGTTGGGCATGCCGGTGTAGACGGTGTCCTGATGGCCGAGAAAGCGGCAGTTGAGGAACTTGAGGCGGTCGCCCTGCGTGTGGATGGCCACTGCCTGACCGAGCCGGGCGGCGTTGTTCTCGATGGTGAGGTTCTTCAGCGTGATGTTGTTGGCATCGATTCTGACGGTGAACGAACGGAAGGTGCCGAGCTTGGGGCGGTCGCCCATTGCCAGGAGCTGGTCTTTCAGTTGCTTGGGCCAGAAGCTGCCGTCCATTGTGATGTTGGCGTGGTCGTCGTAGGTGATGACGGTCTGGTCGCGGTCCTCGCCACAGAGCTCGATGTTCTGTAGCCACTGTGGGATGATGAGTTTCTCCTTGTATGTTCCTTTCTTAATATAGATGACTTTGTGGTAGTCCATGAAGGCGCGGCATACTTCGACGGCTTCGGTGACGGTGCGGAACTGGGCGGTGCCGTCGCGGGCGACGACGAGGGTGTCGGGGTTGTCGTAGTTGGCGGCAGTGGCTGCAACGATGTTGCAGCATAGGAGACAGAGGGCGATGAGGGTTGTTAGTAGTTTGTTCATTGGGTTATACTATTTCTGAAATTTCCTTGAGGTCCTTGATGGTCTTGAGGTTATTGATGATGAGGCGCACGTCGTCGCGGTCGTGGACGCGGAGTTCGAGTGTGCCGTCGAACATGCCGTCCTCGCAGGTGATGTTGAGGTTGCGTATGTTGACGCTCATCTGCGCCGAGATAATCTGGGTGATCTCGTTGAGCAGGCCGACACGGTCGATGCCGCTGATGCGGATGGTGGCAATGAAGAGCAGGCGCTTGTGCATGTCCCACTTGGCGTCGAGGATGCGGTTGCCGAAGCCCGACTTCAGCTTGGCGGCCACGGGGCAGTTGCGCTTGTGGATTTCGATCTGGTTCTTGGCCGTGATATAGCCCAGGGCGTCATCGCCGGGAATGGGGTGGCAGCAAGTTGGGAACTTATATTGCTGGATGGTTTCCTCGCTGATGTAGATGGGCTTCTTGCGGTTGAACTTCTCGGGCACGGTGAATAGCTCCTGGTCGGCATCGTCGTCGGGCTTCTTGCTCTTGACGAAGGGCACGTACTTGCGCCATCCGCTGCCCGAGGGCTGCTTCTTCTTGTTTTTGCCGTTGAGCTCGTCGAGGTCTTTCTCGCCCAGCAGTACCCGCTTCTCGCCCAGGGCAAGGAAGAAGTCCTCGCGGCGCTTGTATTCGTGGTATTCGGCCAGCTGGTCGGCCACGGCGAGGGAGTACTCCTTTTCGTTCTTCGTGAGCCAGGCGGTGAGCAGCTCCTCGCCCTTCTTCTGCGTCTCGCGGTTGTCGCGGCGCAGGATGGTCTGAATCTTGCCCTTGGCCTTGGCTGTGGAGACGAAGTTAATCCATGCGGGCTGCACGTGCTGCGACTTCGAGGTGAGAATCTCCACCTGGTCGCCGCTCTGCAGCTTATGGCTCAGGGGCACCAGCTTGTGGTTCACCTTGGCACCGATGCAGTGGCTACCGAGGAATGTGTGGATGGAGAAGGCGAAGTCGAGGGCGGTACAGCCGGCGGGCATGGTCTTGATTTCGCCTTTGGGCGTGAATACGAATATCTCGGAGGCAAAGAGGTTGAGCTTGATGGCGTCGAGGAAGTCCATAGCATCGGGCTGTGGGTCGTCGAGAATCTCCTGAATGGTGCGCAACCAGTTGTTGAGCTCCGTCTCGTCCTCTGTAAACTCCTTCTCCAGACCATCCTTGTATTTCCAGTGTG
>JAEEGL010681221.1_pt1 | contig 13475 bp, 18 predicted proteins | sample 9134231 | NCBI WGS metagenome assembly JAEEGL01 (sample SAMN16246548, study PRJNA631951) | gut metagenome | biome: gut microbiome; feature: rumen; material: fiber-attached | host: Bos | place: Iran: Karaj | collected 2018-10 | reverse complement strand
TCATACCTTACTTTGACCGTCTTTCCAAAAAGGAACGAAACAGGCGGCTTTGAGACAAATTGATCCTCTTCAAAAAATACCACTGCAGATTCCCTCCATCATAAAGGCATCACTTGGTTCTGACCTTCCCAGCCAGGATAATTTAATAAAGAATGATGGGAAGGAGCTTTAAGAAAAGATTGAGTCTAAATGTTTTGTCTGAATTCATTACCCGGAATAAACCTATACCTTTCTGCCTTTTTATATGCTATGTGAAGAATGACCGCCCCCACCACATCAAGTACGAAGAAAAAGCTGAACACGATCCCCAGGACAAACAGCTTCTTGGGACATCCCTTGTATAATCTCAATTCGATCAAAGTAAAGATCACATCAGGAAGACTTGTCATAAGGACAACAAGATAAGTCAGGAATCCTCCTATCAGTACAACGAACGGAGTCGCAACTATCAGGAAGGGATTAAGCGTCCCCAGGAAAAGAAATACCCAGAACAGGAAATTCAGGATAAAGAAAGGGATCATCATAAACTTGAGCACCATGGAAAACACCGTCGCCGGAGCTTCCTGCCTTACTCCCGCAACGATTGCAAGTATCAGGCCAATGATTCCAAATAATCCACTGAATAATATGCACGCAAGAACAAACCCTCCGCCTATATCCGTGCCGGATTCACCCCTGAGCGCAAATCTCAAAGGCAATAACACCCCGATCTGCATTGCATACATCGAAAGTGCACCGAGAAGTATAAATATTTTCGAGGCAGTTATAAATGTCTTCTTCATATATCAGAAATTATTGCCGTTCCATCCCCAGTCAGATGTAGCGGAGTATTTAACATAGATGTGGTCTGCAGCAATACCCAGAACCTCACCGAAGATCTTCGTCATCTCGGCAGTAAGTTTGGAAAACGCACCGCTGTTTGCAGATCCGTATACGCTTACCTCAATAAAAGCTATAGGTTCGCTATTATCTCCCCTGAAATAAAGATGATACTCATCCTCAAATCCGGTCATAAGCCAGCTCTCACTCTTTCCGGGGATCAGGGCAATAGCTTCTCCGAGTCTGGACTTAAGCTCCTTCTCCTGTTCCTCTGTGATCTTTACGCTTACTTTTGAATTGATAAAAGGCATTGAAAAATCCTCCCTCTTACAAAATTAATGACATCTAATATATTATACAAAATCAAGGCAAAATTTGTCATTTCCGAGTATTTCAAAAGACATTTATTAACCCAAAACGCCTCACAATCATTACGGTCAAACATCATAATAGAAGCTTCCGCTTCTATCAATTATATGATTATTTGCGCAACGACAAACATGCCCATTTAGCTGTAAAGCTTTACAACAATTGTTACTTGAACAAACCGTTAGCCGTATCAAAGGATTCAACAGACAATAATCATCATCAATCAACCAGTTCTTGATATTTCCATTCGGAATAAGAACAACCGACTCGTCACAAACCTTAGAAGCGAAATCATAGTAATAGTCATGAGTCCCATGATGAGGAACTTTTATTACCGAATAATTGCCACCAATTGCCAGCGGATCATTGTTGATATTGTGTTCAATTTTCGGCCAGTATTTTTGTGGCACATCACCTGTAAACAAAATATTCCGTTTAACAGCTGTAGTGCTATGGAATACAATGCTTATATCATTATTCCACTTGGAAAGCCTTACCTTGGCAGTAAAATCGAAACCTACAGGCCTGGGAAGATTTATATATCTGTCATTTAATGCATCGAGCATACTGACGGCATTTTCGGTGGGAGCACCATTTTCGGAACGGACTGTCTGCATTATCCGGACAGTCTGTTTTGCTATCTCATTCAATGAATCTTCATCATAATCAATACATGGCTCAAGTTGATTTGTTTCAGGCCATAAAACTGTGTATTTACCCTGAATACTGTCACCACAATCAACAAAATGTATTTTTCCATTCATACTGCATATGGAAGACAGAAAAGTAAGGAGTGTAACAGATTTATTAATGTGGTAACGCCACAACAACCCTCTAAGCAAGATCAGCTTTACAATATCAACACTACGATTCAGATTCCATATATCCGGAATATAGATATTCTGAAAGACTTTATTATACTGTGATTTATGGTTCATTAAATAGATCACACCATCATAATGATCTTCGTGATAATGCGTCAGCAGAAAATCCATACGATCAGGCATGTCATTAATTATGTCATCATATCGAGCATTTTTTCCGGAAGGTATACTTCGAGTTCCAAAATCAACATATAAGGGATAATAGCTATCATCCTCCGGATCTACGCGAAAACAATCCCCAAATTGACAATCATACATTCTGATCTTCATGACTTTGCTCCTTCCAACAGCGGTTTAATATCATCAATATCTTTGAAGCAAGTAATCTTCCGATTTTCAGCACATTTTTTTCTATAAGCTCTGCCGTTTCTCCAATATAAAGCATGAAACAAATGCGCCAATTCCATTTCCTTCGCTCTCAATTCATCATCGCTGCTCAATGTGCCATCAAACGCATGAACGAACATCAGGCGATTATAGTTTTCGGCTAAAAACGGATACAGACATTCCTGAGTTTTATCGCTAACACATTTAAACCCACAATCCTCTCCGAATTGGTTAATATATGGTTTTCCTGATTTATTTGAATACTCTACATAACTTAGACACCCCATATCATATATAATCTCTCGGCCTATATTCCTTGTCCGTGCGGCGTCGAGACACTTATATCCCGAATTATCATTCGATCCAAACAGCAACCAAATCCCCGCTTCATCGAAATAGCACCACTTAAATGGTTCAATAGGGATAATTTTGTCCTTTGTAATTTTGACTTCTAAAATAATGTCTCCTATATTCATGGTGCTCACCCAATTCAATCTCACATTCAATAGATTTATAGATTTCTAACATAACGACATCGAGGATAGTTAGAACAACCATAAAACCGGCTTCCCGCATTTGTACCTTTCTTCGCCGTTCTAAGAACAAGCTCTCCTCCGCAGTTCGGGCAAACATTTTCCGGAACTGCATCCTCAGCACGACCAGGAGGTACATTTTTTTCAGCAGAAGAATCTAATGACAAAATTTTAAGGTTTTGCTCAATATTCTCTATATGAGATTTCTTCACATCATCCGACACCTGTGTGTAAGGATATAGCAGTTCATAGATCTGTTTGATTCTTTCATCGCTAAGCTTCAGGCCAACCCTATCATCTATTTCAGAAACAATCCTCGGAAGTAAATCTCTCTTTATTACAGAAATATCTCCGCTGGTAATATCAAGTTTTTTGAACTGGCATCTCTGTGAGAAAACAACAATAGAATGAAGTGGATCCGACGTTTCAACCTGTTTTTCAAGCCACATAATATGTGCTCTGTTTTGCATTATGGGATTATAGAATCTTTCCTTACGAGAAGTTCGTCCATTAGGCAAAGTCTGTGTCCACATTTTGCCTGATTCCGAACCGAAGATCCATCCGCTGTAATTCTTACTTTCGAATACGTAGATGCCGGATCTATAGATCATCATTACATCAATTTCAGACGTTTCTTCATTATCCTTAGGAAGATAACAATTAAAGAGAAATTTAGCGCCCCTTGCCTCGTATCCTTGAAGACACTTATAGGTCAAATACTCACCATAAGCTCCGGTATTAGAAAAAACCGATATAAAAGGTTTGTGTGTGGATTTATAATATGTACTGTGCCTGTATGGGATTGCTTTAATCAGGAACCATATGAACCAGATAAAAGCAAAGAATAGTATTACCTTTACAAATGAAAACACGACATTTCCATAGAAATATTTAAATATCTGCTGTATGTTGTACATACCATCTGCCATATGCTACAAGCCCATAGTTCATGTCGTATTACACTCATAAACTTATTTTTGCATCTATATTCAAAATTATACGACAAAATGAGTGATTTCAGAATATCTCAGTTATGCCTCCATATTCCAAGGATAATCATCCGATTCAACATCAACTACATATTTCTCGCCGTCAGGACCAAGCTTAGTTTCTTGATAATGTTTGGAATTCTTAAACTCAATTACGCCAATCCATCAATCAAAGCCCCAATAATCTCTACATAAGTCACATCTCCTTGCATATTCGTTATATCATCTGAGGTGTGTCATAAAACGGGTAACTAAAAAACAGCTCAACCACAAGGGTTAAGCCGTTTCGTTATGCCGGTTTTATCAGCCGATTATTCCGTTCTTTATCGCATGCAGGATATCATCACCGTTTACTATGGTCAATATCCTTGCTCCGTACTTCTCCGCCAGCTTCTTCGATCCGTTCAGAGGTTCTTCCATTCCGGTCTCGTAGCTGTCCACTATTGCGACGATTGCAGTGACCTTAATGTCTGCAACTTCCCGCAGTCTCTCTATACGCTCTTCAAGGGTTTTTCCGCTGCCGACAAGGTCATCCACCAGAACTATCCTTTCACCGTCCTCTGGGATGTGGCCACAGATGTAGCTTCCTTTGCTATCAGGTTGCATGCGATCGTGGCAGTAATTGACCGTTACTGCATATTTATTCGCCAGGGCGATCGCTGTTGCTGATGAGAAGCTGATACCGTGGTAAGCAAGTCCGACGATACAGTCACACTCTATATGCTCTTCCATTATCCGGTCTGCGAAGAATTCACCAAGTTTTGCCAGATGTATGTTGGTGGTAAACTTCTCGGAATCTATGAAGAATTCCCTTTTTACTCCTTTTATCTCAAAGCTTCCTCTTTTCAGGACTCCCGCATCCGACATAAGGCGAATGAACTTGTCCTTGTTGGTATAAGCATTGAGTTTGAAACCCATCAGTTCGTCGATGGTGATGCCGAAGGTTGTTGCGAGTGCGGGAAGCATTTCAAGATCCGGAGATCCGCCGTTTTCCCATTTACTGACAGCCTGACCCGATATGTCCAGAACATCCGCTAGTTCATCCTGGGTAAGTCCCTTGGCTTTGCGCAGCTTCTTGATGTTTTCACCGATACCTGTCATTCTTTTCCTCCTGATCATAGGTTATGTAATTGTTTCCCTTGCAAGGAGTATTGCTACGCTTTCATCATAGCTTCGGGTTTAGCCCCGGACAATCGACGCGTTTTCTTCTTTTTCCCAACCGGTGGTTGACCGAGTTTATATATCAAAGAAAAATGTGTAGAGCATCATAAGTACTATTCCAAGAAGCACGCTGCCGAGGACATCGGTGAGCCAACAGATTCCGCATACCGAGACTGCGACGGTTCCGAGGAGTACGAGAACGGATCCGATCCCCGTTAAGGCTTTCGATAAGTTTTTCTTTTCACCGAAGATATCCCATACGTGGAACAGGGTGCTTCCGATCGAGACTATATAAAGGAGAACAGGCACTGAGGGGAATGATGCGGAAATACGCAAATGTCCCGCGACAGGGCCATAGTTTATCTTGAAGAGTTTGAGAAGGAGGCAGGATAGACCTGCAGCTGCGTAAAGGAAAACCGTTGCACAGTAGTTTTTGTCCATTCCGACGCCGTCGAACCTTCCGGACTTTACCATCTCGCGGATGAACATGCTCACCCAGAAGATACAGAGCAGTATGCAGATAATGTTGATGACTGCCGCTACGGTAAGCCAGGGCTTGGAATACAAATATGTATCGCTGTAATGAAGGAGCTTCCTGAAGCCAAGGTTAAGACGCGAGAGTCCGATCTGTGCATAGGCGTGGTTCGGTCCGTACATGGATACATCAACTATCTTCAGTGCAAGGCACAGGGCTATGAGATAAAGGAATGAATTCCACAGTATGAATCTTCTTGTTTTATTGCTCATATTTCACTTCATCCCTGATCAGGTAAATGCATTTCCGCATTCTGTACAGAACTTGGCATCCTTCATTCTCTTTGCTCCGCAGTTACGGCAGAACTTGTCGCCGGCGCCCATGTTCATCATCTTCTGCTGCGTTTCTCTCTCACGTTCAAGGATCGCGTTCAGGTCATTTCCCGATTTATCCTGAAAGATCTGCATCGGCCCCTTGGAGGGATCGAAAAGAAACGGTGGAGGCGGAACACAGTCGGACTTATAGTCGGATGGGCCGAGGAATGTGGACTGATCCAGGAAGTTCGAATAGAGGCGGTCCGTACTGTCAGTCTCACCGGTCAGATAGGGCCGTGCATCCTCCATGGCTTCTTTCAGACGCTTTTCCGAATCCTCGGTCAGTGCAAAGGCGAAAGTTTCCACCTCTGCCATTATGCCGTACGTTGCAAGCTCATCCTTAACAAGGCTTGCAAGATATTTGCCGGGATTACCGCCTCTCATAAGGCTGCCGTTTTTCGTTTTCTTAAGCGACTGCACCAAAAGAGCGTAGAAGCGGTCACGGATAAAGTCCTCAATGGCTGCTGCATCTCCGTATTTTGCCTCATCGTATTCAAGGACATCGATCTGTGCGGCAGTGCGAAGTTCGAGGTCAAGTTCGATAGAATCCGGTATCACGACTTCGTGGAAAGAGACAGGGTTCGGAGTGCCGAGTTTGATTGAGCATTTGGGTTCAAGTTGGTCATTACTCATTTCGTTTTCCTTTTCGTATAAAAGTTCCTACGGATGCCATGATAATACATTAATTTCGATGAAAAAACCAATATCTATTGCCTTGAAACTTTAGGAGAAAAAGAAAGGCGAGGATTATCTCCTCGCTTTTCTTTTTCTTATACCTTTTATGCCGGCATATCCAGATCGTACCAGTCCGATACGTCCGAAACGAGCCACTCGAGACCGCGGCGGCGCTCGATGACGATCGAAGGATTCAGGTCTCCGGTCTCGGTGTCGGGATTTACCCTTGATTCATTGACCGCCCAGTTATATCTGTAGTAAAGATCGAGCATATCGAGGATCTCGCTCTTATCGCGGAGGGTGCACTTGGAGACAAATTCATCAATGGTCTTGCAGCCTCTTACGAAATCTATGGCTGCATCACAGTCACATACCTCGCTCGCATCGCTTACATCATCGACCAGTCCCAGTGCCCAGCAGAGTGACCAGTATGCCTCATATGCCCAGTCCATATCGATAGCATCCTGCATATCGTAGGTGCCGTCGAAGATCCTTTTTTCCTTTGAATTGAGATGCTCGGTTAGGCCCATCTCTTCTATGATAGGCTTGAAGTATTCGATGCTCTCATCGTAGTTACCCGCACCGATGTCGCATGCGATCTGGATCACAAAGAATGCGGCAAGTGCCCTGGTGCAGATTTCGGTTTTTTCTTTCAGTTCGTTCTGATCATCATCCCATCTGGTCATAAGCTTATCAGGGTATGCGATGGACAGGCTCTTTATGTAGTCGTTGTTCCTGATACGTCTGTTCTTCTGCGTTTCCGTTTCGGGAAGTTCATCGCTGAGAAGACAGGGATGAAGGGACTTCATCTTCTCCACGGTGCCGTTGAACATGTTGTCATCGATGTCGATGATCATGAGCTTTCCTTCCTGCAGTGCAAAGAAGAAAGTCTTATCGGTAAAATCCAGCCTGAAAAGGGATTCAAACTGTCCGTTGTCCTTGGTAAAGAGATAACCGACATTTACGGTCAGTCCGGGAAAGTCATCCTTAGTCACTAAGTTGTTCTGCACAAGGATGTTTATCGCAGTATTGACTATGTTTTCCTTTAATTCGCTGTTGCGGATCTGATTAACTTCCATTTGTCTCCTCCGGGTTTATGTAGTAGAAGGGGGTGTGTCATACAGCTCGCCTGAGTACCAGACAATTCCCGCTTCATCCTGCGAAGTCAGGTAATAATATCCGTCTCCGTGCGAATCCTCGTAGACCGGGAAACCGGTATTGGAATATTGTCCCGTAAAAGTTCCGTGATTGACAGGATCTTCATCTCCTACTTCAAGTGTATCCGCAGGAGAAACATCCGAGTCTTCCTGAGCTGCGGCAGCATCTCTTTCTTCCTGTTCCCTTCGAGCCTGTTCATCCGCTTCTCTTGCAACGCGCTCTCTTTCTTCCGTTTCCTTTATTGCCTGTTCCAATTGCTGCTGAGCCAGTTCTTCTTTCAGACGTGCTTCTTCTTCGGTTGCCAGCCGAGCTTCTTCTTCAGCTGCCAGACGTGCGGCTTCCTCTTCCTGTGCCTGACGGTCAGCTTCTTCCCTTGCTATTCGTTCAGCCTCTTCCTGAGCCAGGCGGTCAGCTTCTTCTTTTTCCTGTCTTTCCTTTTCTTCTTTTTCCCGCTTTTCTTCTTCTTCTTTTTCCAGCCTTTCAGCTTCTTCTTTTTCCAGTCTTTCTTTTTCTTCCCTGGCTAAACGCTCCTCCTCAGTTTCTTCAAAGGAAGCTCCATCTTCTTCAGCTTCGCCCACTTCCGATTCTATACTGTTATTCATAAGTTCATTGACTACTTCTATCGAATCATTTGTTCCGTTACTATCGGAATCGTTTGTGTTATTACCGGCCGCTTTATCTTCCTCCTCACTCTGTTTAAGAACCCTTGAAACACTTGTAAGGAATCTGTTGGTGAAATAGCATTGGTCATAGCTTATTCCGCTCGCCTCACAAGAAGATGCAGCAGGATTTTCTCCGTTCACGGTTTTTCCGGTCGCTGCAATATTCCGTATATTTGCTTCTCCGACAAGAGCGGCCGGGGAAGTCAAAACGCTATTCGATGCTCCGGCAGGCATGTTAGTCGGTATAGACACGATCCTTCCATTAACAATTGCTATCGTAGTATGAACAACGCTTCCCTGAAGCACTGCAGATGAAGTTCTGGTATTGCCGTTTTCATCCGCAACCACGGCTGTCAGAGTCTTGGTTCCGTGTATCTCCATAAAGGTATTGGGCGTAACGATATCAAAAGATTCACCGTCGGCCAGTTTTTCCTTAACCTCGGTGAGCATGGATCCGGATACGACATAGATCAAAGTATGAGTTTCTTCAGGAGTTCCGGTCGCGGTGAAATTGATCCTGGTAGCGGGATCAAGATAGAGGAATTTGTCATCATCGATCATAATACGCGCAGAGGCATCAATGCCCGAATAGAACGTATCTCCCGAATACAGAGGCATATCGACAGCGGCATCTATTATCGCGCCCTCACGGACAATGGTACACGGACCGTTTATTTCAATGATCTTCGCCGTACGCTGCGCTTCTACTTTGTCACGCTTCTTGTAAACAAATACGGCTATTATGGCGACAATAATGATCGCAATAATTGCGTAGACTATCGGATAAGCGTTATCTGCAAGATGAAACTTTTTGCCGGATTTCATTGGTTCTCCTTTTAGTTAAGGCCTTTTACCTGGATGTCTATGGATTTTTCAAGTTCTGTTAAGAGGGCTTTTACTTCGTCCAAAGTAGCCTTGATTCCGTATTCCTGCTCAAAGGTAAAGGTTGCACCTTCCGCGGCATCGTCGGATATCTTCTTTTTCAGTTCATCCATATCCGAAACAACTTCTCCGTCATAGTAGACCTTGTCTTCGTATACTTTGATGACGATCACGTTGCTGTCCGTCTCAGCGGTTTTGCTGTCTACTATCTGACTTACAACAGAGTCCGATTCACCGGTTCCCGAGCCGAAGCCAAGTCCGTTACCGAATCCGAGTCCTCCGTTGAAGAACAGGATAATTAGAATAATTATGGCTATAAGAATAATTGTCGCAAGAAATCCCAAAAACTTTTTCACGTTTACCCCTCCCTTGTATCGTTTTCACAGAAGAATACGTTGTCGCCAAGCTCAGTTTTTTCTTTCAATATCTCATTCAGGAGATCGCAATCATCTCCGTTTATGGTCTGAGAATCATAGGAAAATACGATGTATATAAGTGCGTCGTCCTCAGCCTCGGAAATATTCTTGTACAGATAATCCTTCAGCTGAATCAACTCTTTATTGAATGCCGTCTCATCATTCCTCGAGATCCACTTTGAGCTGTAGCCTCTCTCAGCGCCGATTCCATAGGATAAAACCCTGTACTTGTTGTCGCCTTTATTGACCAGGCTGACATTGATGATGACAACGAGATTGTCGAGATACTCATACGCCTCGGCTCTTCCCTCAGCGGCTGCGATCTCCTTTAACAGGTCCTCCGTACGGCCCTCAGCGAGTTCACTTCTTGCAAGATCCAGCTGTTCCTGTGCCTGTTCGTACTTCTCCCGGTTTTCCGCAGCGACATCGGAATAATTGATCATGACCGCAAAGATCAGGATCATTACCACATCGAGCAGAGACGTTAATTCAATTACGATATTCCTTAAGCGTCTTGATCGCATTCCTTTTCCTCGGTGGGGGTATCAGTGACTTCGGTGGGGTTCTCTACTACGATGGGGGTCTTTTCTATTATGGGAGTCTTTGATTCCTCAGAGGGCTTCTTATCTACTTCGATGGTTTTCTTCGCTTCCTCAGAAGACTTCTTTTCTTCTAAGGTCTCATCGTAGTTTCGGATAACGAAATCAACATCGTCACAGATTTCCTCGATAGGTCCGGAAAGAACCGAATCGAAGAACTTAAACAGAACCGCGAAGAACGCACCCAGAAGGGTAGTTTCAAGGGCTACCATCAGATTCTGCATCATGTCTTCACTGCCATTGGGAGACAGCTTGATCAAGGCTGCAACGGTTCCTAATATTCCGAGCAAGGGGAAAATGGCTGTGATATTTGCATATGAAGAGTAAAAGAACAACAGAATACTCTTAAGAGTTGAGATCCTCTGTGCCTCCTCACCGGTTATCTGTGAGTTGACCTTTGTTCTGAATCTGAGGCTGGATTTGGGATGAAGGACCTTTCGGACATTTCTGATCTGAAGAATTGTTGCAGCGAATATAGCCGCATTTATAACTGCGCAAAATACGATTATATGAATATCGTAGTTATAGAATAGATTGCTCAGGCCTTTCATGATATGTCCTTTCTTTTTCAAGCAGACAATATAGCCGATCCGGGTACTATTATACCATTTTTACCGGCCCGAAATAAATCTCAAATCGCGGGAAAATCCCGCAAAATCCATAAAAAAAGCGCCCCGGACTCACATCCTAGGGCACTATTTTCCTGATCAAGGCTCGGATAGCATAGAAATACACGTATGTGAGGCCTATTCCGCAGAAAATCCCCGTGATAAGCCTCCTGGGATTGGTGGATTTGCAGATTTCCAGATACTGGAGGCTCCAATCAGCTCCCATAACGCCTATAGAGCCGATAATCGGGAGTTTCTTAAGCCTGACCCCGCAGATTATCGCTAAAATAGCGATAATCTCACCGATCAGCACACCCGTACACCTGGCGCAGACCGGAAATTGGTATCCTTTAAAGAAAAAGCTACGTTCCGGCATCTGGTGGCAACCCATCCTATGGCCGAATTCCATAGCTTTTATCCATCTTTCGTCTGATTTTGTCATACTTTCCACTTATTACCGCAATTGTTGCATACATAATAAGCCTGGTTGTGGATCTGCTTGCCTTTACCGCAGGCTCCGCAGAGCACGCCTATCGGTCCGAAAAGGATCGCACCGCAGCATCCCTTTCCCGCCGAGAAATCCTTACCTGTGGTTGTCGTCTCGTTTATCACACTGCTGTTGTCAGCGCCACATCTGGGGCAAACCATTGCTGAATCCTCCTGAATATCGGTAAAACCATTTATGAACAGATTATAGCATATTTAGGGGACGGATCATGGTTTACTTTTCCCCATAAAGGCATTCAGCGGATTGATGGCGGCAGCCTTTCTCTTCAGATCTGTCAGGTTGTCTCTGAGGTAATCTGTGAGCATGGAGACTTCTTCGTCGGTAAATCCCTGAACCTTGGTAAAGACGCAGTCGGGAATGTATCCTTCCGCGATGTCCTTTCCTCTGGTGAAGCAGATATATGCGATTTTCTTTCCGTCCTTCTCCACCACACCGGAGAGGTCGAGCTTTACTTCATCCATTTCAGTTCTCCAGCTTCCAGCCGTTATCGCCATGGTAAACCATGAGTTTGGTCATTCCGCCGTCTACACAGATGTTTTCGCCCGTGATAAATCCTGCCTTATCCGAGCAGAGAAACAGCACGGTATTTGCTATATCCATCGGATTGCCGACTCTTCCCGCAGGCTGCTGAACAGCATCCGGTCCCTCATATACTTTGTATGATGTGTCGATCCATCCGGGAGAGATAGAATTTACTCTCACTTTGCCGGAAAAGCTTACCGCAAGGGCATGTGTAAGTGCGGCTATCCCTCCTTTTGCTGCGGTATAGCTCTCGGTCTGAGGCTGGCTCATCCTGTCCCTCGAAGAGGAAATGTTGACTATCGAAGCACCCTCCGCAAAATAAGGTGCGAACAGTTTCGCAAGGTAAAAGGGAGCCGTTACGCCGACTGCCAGGGCATACTGAAATTCTTCATAAGAGCACTCATCAATACCCTTCATGAGAGGCAGTGCATTATTGATAAGTATATCTACCCTGCCGTGCTTTTTGATCACACTGTCAGCGAAGTCTTCGAGGACCTTTTTATCGGATATATCACCGACATAATGGTCTCCGGGAGCCTTATCTATGACCTCAACTATCGCTCCCTGAGCGGCAAACTCATCGGCAATGCATTTTCCGATACCGTTTGCTCCGCCTGTAACGACTACTATCTTTTCTTTGAATTCGGACATTCTGATCTATCCTTCCTTATCTTTCGGCAAGTGCCTTACCCATTTCAAAAGCTTTTTTACGCTCCTGCGGGAAAACAGTCTCACGGCGTTCTTTCTTCTTTTCCGGATCAAACATGCTCCATTCCCAGTCGAGCTTACTGTAGTCACTGACCTGAAGGGTCTCGCCGCTTACAAGCGTCTCGCAGGGACCCACAAATCTTCCGAAGGTCTGCTTATAACTCTCCACAAGATCCGTGTACATGGTATCAGGGGCATTGCTGGTCATGATAAAGAGAACAGGTACCTCCTTTTCCTTACAGCACGGATTTTCAAGATTATATGTGAGATTCTGGAATATCAGTCTCTCATAAAGTGCACGGAAGGATGCAGTGACATTTGAAAGATAATTCGGGGATCCGATTATCAGTCCGTCCGATTCCCTGATCGCATCAAGTACCGGGGTGAGCCCGTCCCTGCATACACAGTGTCCCTTGAAGCGTTCAGTCTTACAGCCAAAACAAGAGATACATCCCGTGTATCTCTCCAATTTAAACAGGTCGAATTCAAGCACCTCCGCACCTGCACTTACCGCACCGGCGGAAGCTTCCGATAACAGAATATCCGTATTCCATCCTTTGCGGGGACCTGCATTTATGACTACGATCTTTTTACCCATACTCTGCCTCACTGAATTAGATATCCAGGCCCGCCTTATGTGCCTGGGAATGCTGGTAACGTCTGGGGATGTTGTAGAGTTTTCCGTCCTTTATAAGTTTAGCACCGGTCTGATGGTAGTTAAAGGTTATCCCGTTTTCCATGCACTGACGGCTCACGGCTTCAACCCAGGTATAGTCACATGGTCTGGCACCGGGGCCCGATTCTCC
>JAEEGL010410971.1_pt1 | contig 13475 bp, 11 predicted proteins | sample 9134231 | NCBI WGS metagenome assembly JAEEGL01 (sample SAMN16246548, study PRJNA631951) | gut metagenome | biome: gut microbiome; feature: rumen; material: fiber-attached | host: Bos | place: Iran: Karaj | collected 2018-10 | reverse complement strand
TCTTCGGAACTGTGCTGACAGGTATCTTCATCCAAGAAGGACTGATTGCAGGCACGTGGGACGGATTCGTGATTTTCCTCTACCATCTGCTGGCCATCGTCATTGTCTTTGTCTATACATTCGGCATGAGTTGGATGGGCTATAAGCTGATAGACAAACTGTTACCCATGCGTGTCTCCGTCTATAGTGAGAAGGTTGGACTCGACTACAGTCAGCACGATGAGCACTATGGTCTGGCCCATGTCGGCGAACGGGAAATAGCGGAATATGAAGAGCATATCCGCGAGAAAGAGACGAAAGGCAACGGGTAGGATTGAATAAAAAATCCGTATTTATGCTATTGTTTCAGAATTATTTAGTAACTTTGCCCTCAGGTGGGCGAAAGCCGATAGAGAAACAATAAAAGTGTTTGAGTTATGAGAAGATTGATGACGATAGTGATGATGCTCTTTGCGGTGGCTGTACTTCAGGCACAGACAGTTATCAGCGGCGTGGTGCTTGACGAGCATAAAGGCAAGCCGTTGAGTCATGTCAGCATTGTGACCGAGGGTAAGGACATATATACCGTAACCAACAGCGAAGGGCGCTTTACACTGAAGACGGACCATAGGCCCCGTTACATCGAAGTAAGCCACATCGGTTACAAGACACGCCGTGTCCCTGTGGCTGACAATGTTACCGAGCCGCTTCGAATCCTTATGGTCAACAGTACTGTAGAGTTGAACGAAGTCATTGTTTCTATTGACGATCCGCTGAGCATCGTCCAGGCGGCTATGAGCCGTATTACGCAGAACTATCCGAAGGAGACGGAGCTGTTGCGATGCTTCTACAGAGAGACCGCCCAACGTGGCTCGCAGTTTATCTGTGTTGCTGAGGCCGTGACAGAGATGTATAAGAGCGGATACCAATACGCCGCTGACCACGATGCCGTAGCTATCCTGAAAGGACGGCGACTGATGAGTATGAAGGCTAAAGACACCCTGGGCGTGAAGATACAGGGCGGCCCACTCGTGGCAATCATGGCTGATGTGGCAAAGAATCCCGACTATCTGCTCAACGAAAACACGTTCCGGCAGTGTCGCCTGTCAATGGAAGCCCCCGTCAACATCAACGACCGGCCCCACTACGTGATTATCATTCACCCCAACAAAAACATTCTGTACCCGCAGATGGGCGGGCGGCTCTACATAGACCGTGAGACATACACCATCTCAAGGGCCGAGTTGCAGTTAGACACGAGCGACTGGCAGATAGCCTCCGAATACATGCTGGTAAGCAAGCCACGCGGTCTGCGGTTTCGCCCTAAGATGCTCAGCACAACGATAGTTTACCATACTGACCAGCAGGGCATCACACGCCTTAATTACATCAGGAACGAGATGCGTTTCAACTGCGATTGGAAGCGGCGCCTCTTTGCCCGCACATATACCACCGTCAGCGAGATGGTGGTGACCGACCGTCTGGAGCACGGTAAGGCGGTAAGGCGACCGCAGGGACGTTCGTCGTTTGGAGTGAAAGAACGCTTCTACGACAAGGTAGCATACTTCGATGACCCACACTTCTGGGCTGACTACAACATCATCGAGCCGACAGAGAGCCTTGAGAATTCCATAGGAAAGCTAAAGAAAAAAGTGCAACCAACAGAATAACTTATGTCGTGTTTGCATATTTCAAAACTTAATCTGCAACTCTGACCTACGGTCTAATTTCTTGCGCTCCATTGGTGCTCAGGCGCTTCGCGGAGTCCTCCGTCTTGGATATGCAATAGAAAAAACAAGCTTTTTCTCTTGCATATCTCAAAACTTAATCGTAACTTTGACCTACGGTCGAAGTTTCTCCGTCTTGGATATGCAATAGAAAAAAACAAGCTTTTTCTCTTGCATATCTCAAAACTTAATCGTAACTTTGCACCCACAAAGACCATCAGCACGGTGCTGATAGGCTGAAAACTACATACATATCACACATAGCGTGAAGATTAAGGACGTCATCAGTACCCTTGAGCGATTCGCGCCTTTGCCCCTGCAGGAAGACTATGATAATGCCGGCCTGCAGGTAGGATTGACAGAGGCGGAGGTTTCAGGGGTTTTATTATGCCTTGATGTTACGGAGCAGGTAGTCAGCGAGGCGCAGCAACTGGGGTGCAACATGATTGTGTCTCACCACCCTCTCATATTCCGTAAGCTGCGACACATCAGCTGCGACACATACGTGGAGCGGTGCGTCATGCAGGCCATCAGGAGCGGTATAACCATCGTCTCTATGCACACCAACCTCGACAGCGCCGAGGGGGGCGTGAATTATGAGATAGCGCGCCGGCTGGGCATCGACATGCAGACCGTCACCATACTCCAGCCGCGTGAGGTGGAAGGAGTGACGGGAGGCGCATGCATCGTGGGAGAACTGCCGCAGCCACTCACAGCAGAGGCATATATAAATAAGGTAAAGGAAGTGTTTTGCGTGCCCTGCGTATTGGGCAACGAACTCCTGCAACGCCCCATAAAGCGTATTGCGATCTGCGGAGGTGCCGGAGCTTTTATGCTGCCGCAAGCTATTGAGGCACAGGCTGATGCCTTCCTTACAGGTGAGATGCACTATCACGAATACTTCGCCCATGAGCAGGAGATACAAATCACTATCATAGGCCACTATGAGAGCGAGCAATACACTCAGCATCTGCTCAAGGACATAATAGACAAAGGCTGCCCGGGCGTAAGAACCGTCATAACAAGCGTGAACACCAACCCGGTAAGACACTATTTTTAATGCAGAATTCATAATGCAGAATGCACAATTCATAATGCAGAATTCATAATCCATAATCCATTTGCATAATTCATAATCCAATGCTCACGTCCCTCCCCCCCCCTGTGGGGGAGTCGGAGGGGGCTTTAATTAGAAAATATATGGCAAGAAAAGACCCAAAAGACATGACCGTAGAGGAGCGTCTGAAGACCCTCTATCAGTTGCAGACAACACTCTCTCAGATTGACGAAAAGCGTGCACTTCGCGGCGAGCTGCCTCTTGAGGTGGAGGATCTGGAGAATGAGGTCGAAGGACTCAACGTGCGTCTGGACCGTATCGTTCAGGAAATCAATGACCTCACCAGCGCTGTATCTCAGCGAACAGCCGACATTGAGGAGGCAAAGGCAAGCGTGGAGCGATACAAGAAGCAGCTCGACGATGTGAGAAACAACCGCGAGTACGACACGCTGACAAAAGAGATTGAGTTCCAGACACTTGAGATAGAGCTCTGTAGCCGCAAGATCCGCGAGGCGCAGCAGCGCATTCGTGAGCGTGAATTGGATCGCGATAAGGTGGAAGACCTTATCAACGACCGCGAGCGTGACCTTGATGACAAGCGTGGAGAGCTCGAGGAAATCATGCAGGAGACACGCGAAGAGGAGGACATCCTCAAGGCTAAGGCTCGTGACTATGAGAGCAAGATTGAGACAAGACTGCTCCAGAGCTTCAAGCGCATTCGTAAAAATGCGCGCAACGGACTGGGTATCGTTTACGTGCAGCGCGACGCCTGCGGCGGTTGCTTCAACAAGATTCCGCCACAGAGACAGCTCGACGTGAAGACCCACAAGAAGATTATCGTATGCGAGCACTGTGGACGTATCCTCATAGACCCAGAATTGGCTGGCGTTAAGATTGAGACTACAGTTACGGAGAAGCCGAAACGTAAGACCGTACGCCGCAAAAAGACCGAAGAGTGATACGCTTACGACTTCCCGCCGAATGGGAACCGCAGAGCCACGTGCTGCTGACCTGGCCGCACGAGAATACTGATTGGGCTCCGATGCTTGCCGACATCACCAAGACATACGTGGAGATGGCGGCAAGCATCACGCGCTTTGAGCGTTTGATAATAGCCACCCCGCACCCCATTCAGGTGGGCGCGCTCCTGAGCAGCCGCCTGACACGCGAGCAAATGACGCGTGTATATATCTGTCATTGTAAGACAAATGATACCTGGGCGAGGGATCACGGACCCATAACGCTAAAGGATGATGCCACAGGAGCACTCACGATGCTTGATTTCCGCTTCAATGGATGGGGCGAGAAATTCCAATGGAACCTTGACAATCGCATCACCCGAACACTCTTTGAGGACGGAGCATTTGAACCTGTAACCTCATGCTATCACCCTCAGGAAGAGTCAGATATGGCTGATGACACACATGCAGAGGACTCTGCAGTAACATCTCAGTCGCCCAATACCACTTATGCCCAAGAGCCCACGAAATCTACAGATTTGCAAACACCCGTTCCTACAGGAGAGGGCAGCGGGGCTGTCTCTGTCCGCCTGTCCGACCATGATGACTTCGTTCTCGAAGGCGGTTCGATAGAGAGCGACGGAAAGGGAACCGTCTTCACTACCGAAGGGTGTCTCATGGCGCCACATCGCAACCAGCCGTTGACGCGCGACGAGATAGAGCAGGAACTGCGATTTCGGCTGAAGGCAAAGCGCATCGTGTGGCTGCATCACGGAGCCTTGAAGGGCGACGATACCGACGGACACATTGACACCATTGTGCGCATAGCCCCTGATGACACCCTGCTCTACCATAAATGCTACGATAGCGGGGACGAGCAGTACGAGGACTTCCAGGCTCTGGAGCAAGAGCTGATGAGCCTGCGCACCATCGACGGCAAGCCATACAGGCTCATACCGCTGCCACAACCGGTGGCGATTTACCAGACCGTAACCGACGATGACGGCCTGGAAACAACGGAACGTCTGCCTGCTACGTATGCCAACTTCCTGATAATCAATGGAGCTGTGATAGTACCGACCTACGGACAGCCCGAACTTGACGATGCTGCATGCAACGCAATACGTGACGCCTTCCCCGATAGGGAGATTATACCCATCGACAGCAGGAGTATCATCCGTCAGCACGGCTCCATACATTGCTGTACAATGCAGATACCGCTAACCACATATACAGGTGGGAATTGACAGTACCCACCTTCACACCCACACGAATTCACTATGAGAGAACTGAAAATAGGATTTCTGCAGCAGCACAATACCGCTGACCGCAAGGACAATATGCTGCGCCTGGCTCGCGGCATAACTGATTTGGCACAGCGTGGCGCACAGCTCATCGTGTTGCAGGAGTTGCACAACAGCCTGTATTTCTGCCAGACCGAGGACGTAGAGAAGTTTGATTTGGCAGAGCCGATCCCTGGTCCTTCCACCTCATTCTTTGGCGAACTGGCGCGTGAGAATGGCGTTGTTATTGTCACATCCCTCTTCGAGCGCCGCGCTCCGGGGCTGTATCATAACACAGCAGTAGTCATAGAGAGTGACGGAAGCATAGCAGGACGCTATCGCAAGATGCACATACCCGATGATCCTGCATACTACGAGAAATTCTATTTCACCCCCGGAGACCTCGGTTTCAAGCCGATAGACACCTCTGTAGGGCGGCTTGGCGTGATGGTGTGCTGGGACCAATGGTACCCTGAGGCAGCACGCCTGATGGCCCTTAGCGGCGCTGAGATACTCATATATCCCACAGCGATAGGCTATGCTGCCAGCGATACTCCGGACGAGCAGCAGCGGCAGCGCGAGGCGTGGACGACGGTACAGCGAGGACATGCAGTTGCGAACGGCATTCCAGTGCTGGCCGTAAACAGGGTAGGGCATGAGTCTGACCCAAGCGGACAGACGGAGGGAATACAGTTCTGGGGCTCCAGCTTCATTGCTGGCCCACAGGGAGAGCTGCTGTACAGAGCTTCAGAAGACGAGGAGGAGAGTATTATCGTAAACATAGACATGACTCACGGAGAGAATGTCAGACGGTGGTGGCCGTTCCTGCGCGACCGTCGCATAGAAGACTACGCAGGTATCACAAAACGATTTATTGATGACTGATGGCTGAAAAGAAAGCATCAACACGCGAGACATACGAAAAAATAATGTCGGAACTGCGCTCCGGCAACGTGGCTCCTGTCTATCTCCTGATGGGCGAGGAGGCGTATTACATTGACCGCGTGAGCGACTATATCACGGCAAATGTCCTCGCAGAGGAGGAGAAAGACTTCAACCTCACCGTTGTCTATGGCTCAGATTCTTCAGCCAGAGAGGTCATAAACAACGCCTCTCGCTATCCCATTATGGCGGCACGACAGGTTATTGTCGTTCGCGAAGCGCTGAAACTGAAGGATTTCGACCTCTTTGAGAAGTATCTGCAGAAGCCCGTAGCGACTACAGTCCTTGTGTTGTGCTGTAACGGGAAACCCATCGACGGGCGCAAGAAAACCGTCACAGGAGCCGCTGCTGTGGGCCGCGTGCTCGTCAGCGACCCACCAAAGTATGATCGCGACATCGTGGCATTCATCAATGATTACGTGAAGCGGCCTGAATATAACGCCAAAATAGACTCGCGCACGGCGTATGTAGTAGCTTCATGCATCGGCGGCGACCTGAAACGCCTTGCTTCCGAGCTGGACAAACTCCTTGTGGCATTTCCCGAAGGACAGCCACGCGTCATCACAAACGAGATGATAGAGCAGCACATCGGTATCAGCAAACAGTATAATATATTTGAGTTGCGCGATGCACTTATTAATAAAGATGCGGTGAAGGCATTCCGGATTATCAAGTTTTTTGACGATAATCCGAAGGCGGCAGCAGCTCCGCAGGTTCTTTCGATGCTTTTCAATTATTTCCGCGACCTGATGTTGTGCTACTATGCGCCGCGTCCTGTCAACGAGGCCGCGATAATGCAGCAGCTGAATTTGCCCAAAGCTTGGTTCGTGAAAGATTTTATGACAGGAATGAGAAATTTTAACGGACGCAGAACTTTGGCAATCATTTCAAAGATAAAAGAAACCGACACTCGCATCAAGGGCATCGACAATGTCAACACTCCGGCAGGGGAGTTGATGAAGGAGCTTATCGCCTTCATCCTGGAATAGCGATTTCTTCCAGCAAGACCAAGAGCGTTTTTTTCGGCTCAGAATAAATGACTGTTTTGTCCAATCAGGACAAGCAGTCATTTTTTTTGCATCAGTACGAATAGCACATTTTTGATATTAGGGAAAATTGCACTTTTTCGGTATCGGGGCAAATAGTACATTTTTGACATTTATTCCCTGCGTCTATTTTCAATTCCCGGCAGTAGAAAATGTAAAATAACCTCCAAGAGGGTGGGGGACGGGGGTAAAAACGACTCAAAAACCATCTCCCATCTGGGCTTAAAGAGAGCTGTTTTTGCCGTTTTTTATCTAGAATGAAAATTTCCGTAAGTATAAAAAATACGCCTCAGGCGTTGATACATAAGGAGTTTGGAGAAATATTCGTGCTCTCTGGCGGCGTATTTTTGAGAACCTTTTACCCTCGTCCAGAATTTTGAAAAATTTCGCAAAAAAATGAAGAAGAGGGCTGAAATTCACCTGATTAAGATTTTTAGACATTTATATATTTGAATTTCAATTTGTAAATTTGGGATTTAATATCACAAATTAAAACACAAAATAAAGCAGCATGAATCATCATATAGAAGCATTTTACACTCTAAATTCGGTTTTGTAAACCTAAAGCATAAAACATCAGAAATGTATATGCATTCTTATACAACCCTCTCTTAGTCTATATAATTGTCTCAAAATGAACAGATTATACTCAATGACCGTGAGTAATATGAGTCTCTTTATTCCTGTATATGCATAAATCTCCCAAAACCACAGTGTTTTCGCCGTACTATAGGCGTGGTAAGGCTACTCAAACCCAGTTGATTATGAAAAAAGCCGAAAAATTTACTTATAGTGGCTTTTTACCATCTAAATTCAGATTTACAAAACTGAACACTTTTTCTTTTGTGAATTCATTATGCTTTTGTAAATCTACAATTAGAGATTTAAATTAAAGAAATCTAAAAGTGTTTACAAATGTTGTGTGTTTTAAAAATTATGATTAATTTTGTAAAATGTTTAAAGAAGGCACCATTTTACGCGCTTCCTAAGTGAGAGTTGTAAAAAGAGTGTCACTTTTCTGGAGAAACGAGTGCCGTCAGTCACCATTCCAGAGATAGTAGAAAACATACACAGAAAAAATCTCTCGAACTAAGAGTCGTAAAAAAGTAACACATTAAGATAAAAGGAAAATGAAAGATCGCATCAGACAGCTCATGGATGCTCAGCACATGAACCAACAGGCATTTGCTGGGAGTATAGGCATCTCAAATGCCACCCTCAGCTCAATCTTCAATGGTAGGACAAATCCAACAAACAAGATTGTTGAAGCAATCCACAATACGTTTCCAAATGTGAGGACAGATTGGCTTATGTGGGGCACTGGTCCGATGTTCGAAATGAACGATTCAGCATCATCCGCCAGCGCCGTAACGGAGCAGTCTGCTCCCCTTTTTAATGGAGAACAGAACCTCTTCTCAACCATTCCAAACGACAGTTCTACGTCGCCCAAAATGGCCGAAAATCCCAGATATGCCCCTCAGAACCATGCTCCAAGAGAGTTCGCGGTATCTGTAGCGCCTACATCCGTACAGCGCAAGATAACGGAAATACGCGTGTTTTACGACGATCAGACGTGGGAATCCTTCACTCCGAAGAAGTAAAATCTGCTGCTTTTTGCCTTTTTCGCAGAAAATATCACTCCAGGAATTGTCTGTCTGTAGATGAGCTAAAAAGCTTAAAACAGACTTCCTGAATGTAACAATGATACTTCTCCAGGCTGTAGGATTGCCCTTTTCGGGGTGAAAATTGCTCCGTGTCTGGGTAAAATTGCTCTATTGCATTGTAAAAGTTTATTACGAGGTAAAAGCAGGTCTTTTACCTCCTTTTTTGCTCCTTCTGCCGGATGAAAGGGCGCCCACGAGGGTGCAAGTCACGTCAACCCTCTGTGCATCAGCTGAATAGTCAAAACGCACAGAAAATCGCGAAATTGTGCACCAGGATAGGGTTTGCTTGCAAATTTCGCCCAAAAATGAAGGAATAAAAAAGAGTAATATTCTGCGTTTGCTGATATTTTCAGAATAAAACGCTGCAATATCAGCTCACAACATTCCCCTGGCCTTATATACGAGGTCTTTGGCAGCATTTATCTCTTGCAGCTTCTTCTCTGCCGCCTTACGCACATCCTCTCCCAGCGTTGCCACTCGGTCTGGGTGGTGTTTCAGCGCCAATCGTCGGTACGCCTTGCGCACCTCGTCGTCCGTAGCATTTGGTGAGACCTCCAGTACCTTGTATGCCGCATCTACAGATGATGTGGCGCGTCCTAAGTTCAGCAGCGATTCCACCTCTGCCTCCGACAGTCTCAGCCCGGATGCCACCCATTTCAGGGCCGTAATCTCATCCGCGTGGGTATTGCCGTCTGCCTTTGCTATCTCTGCAAGAAACGCCAACAGCTGCAGGCGTTGCTCGTATGTCATATTGTTTGCTATCTGGGCACAACACTCCCATACCAGTTGCCGATAACCCTCATAGCCCATATCTTTCTGTTTCTCAAACAGTTTCAGTAGGATGTCATTGCCCTGAATGGCTGCATCGTTGCCAAAATTGCTTCGCAACATCTGCCTCACAAACTCCATCTCGCTGTGCATCACCTTGCCATCGGCGCGAATGATATACGATGCCAGAGCCAAAAGCGAGAACAGGAAACTGTTCCTCTCTCCCTGTTGCCGGCGGTTCTGCTGGCGGTAGGTCTGCTGGTGGTAGTTCTGTTGACGGGTGGTATTGTCATAGGCAAATGCCTTTTCGCCGCCTGAGAGAGTGTTTATAGTATTATCAAAGAGGGCTCCGAGAGCGTATCCGGCAAGCGCACCGAGTGGTGAGCCCGTCGTTATGAAGCCCAGAAAGCCTGCTATCCATTTTATAATTGCCATATGTAGTATTCAGTATAATCATTTGTAATTGTTAAGTAATGGAGTGTGCTGTTCAATCCCACAGTAAGGGGAACACACACTTCTCCCCTGCAAATTTAGTAAAAAAATCTCATTCCGCATTAAAAACTTCGTCCTAGACTCGCATTTTTAGGAGATTTTATCACATTACAGAATAAAAAAGCAGCTACAATCTCATTGGACTGTAGCTGCTTTCGCTATTTTCAGATGTTTTCTCTCTGAAGGTTTTTACTTGAGGTATTTGTTGATTGCCCCTAGAATGGCTCTACATAGGCAACTACACAATAGCCGGACAGAGAATGCAGTGAATTCCCCCACACCGGCAATAAGAACTCCTTAACTCCTTCAGCAACTTGAACATTTTATAAGATATGATGAGATTCTGTTCTTTATTCTTTCTTTTTCTGGTGGCAATAGGCGCAGATGCATTTATGCCTTGTTTTGTGGGGGGTGAGTTGATGCGCTCAATATGGCGCACGATACTTGGAGTCGTCTTTGTCGGAGAGGATGGAGAGATAGCTCTGATAGCGCGAAGGGGCTATCAGATGGTCTTCGATGGCTTGTAGCACGGCACATCCCGGTTCGTGGGTGTGGGTGCAGTTGGAGAAACGGCAGTCCTTGGAGAAGTGGAAGATTTCTTTGAAGTAGCTTGTCAGCTCTTCCTTCTCAATGTCGAAGGTTCCGAATCCCCTGATGCCCGGGGTATCGATGATGTAGCCTCTTCCTTCGGGGGATGATGGGAGTGGTATCATCTCTGAGAAGGTTGTGGTGTGTGTGCCCTGATCGTGTGCCTCGCTGATGGCTGCTGTTCTGAGCTGCGCATTGGGCACGAGGGCGTTGATGAGAGTGCTTTTGCCTACGCCGCTGTTGCCGCTGAAGAGCGAGATCTTGTCTTGCAGGATTTCCCGCAGGCGGCTCAGGCCTGTCCCCTCTGTGGCAGAGACGCGGAGTGTGGTATATCCGATGGTCTCATAGAGGTTTTGCATGAGGTCAAGGTAGTGCAGCTCGTCCTCATCCAGCAGGTCTATCTTATTGAATAACAGCACAACAGGCACGCGATATGCCTCGGCAGAGGCTATGAAGCGGTCTATGAATGTGGTGCTGGTCTCAGGGTGGCTGATGGTGACGATGAGTACCGCCTGATCTACGTTTGCGGCGATGATGGAGCTCTGCTTGGAGAGGTTGGAGGCGCGGCGTATGATGTAGTTGCGGCGATCGTGGATAGCTGTGATCCAGCCTTCCTCCACGTTTACGATGTCGCCAACAGCAACGGGATTAGTGCTACGAATACCCTTGAGGCGAAAGTTTCCCTTCACCTTACAGGCAATCGTAGCACCATCATCAAGAAGAACCGTGTACCAGAACCCGGTATTTTTTACTACAAGGCCTCGCACCCGTTACACCGTCATTATTTCCTTGGTCTTCTCTTCGATGAGTTTGTCGAGCTTTGCGATAAACTTATCGTGGAGCTTCTGCAGGTCATTCTCGGCATCCTTCTCTATGTCTTCTGAGAGTCCGTCCTTGATGGCCTTCTTGAGTTTGTCCTTGATGTCGCCGCGCACGTTTCTCACTTCCACCTTAGCCTTTTCAGCAATTTTGTTGCATTGCTTGGTGAGCTCGCGTCTGCGCTCTTCGGTAGGCTGTGGTATAGCTAGGCGAATGACCTCACCGTTATTGTCGGGCGTGATGCCTACATCGCTGTCCATGATGGCTTTTTCGATGTCGCGGATAGCCTTCTTGTCCCAAGGCTTGATGGCGATGGTGCGTGCATCCGGCGTGGTGACTGTGGCTACTTGGTTCAGGGGCACCTTCATGCCATAGGAATTCACCTTTATGCCATCAAGGATGGCGACATTGGCGCGTCCTGCACGAACATGGGAGAGCTGGTCCTCAAGGAACATAGCTGCCATCTCCATGCGCTCTTCTGCATCGCTGAGTGTTGCTTTTACGTCTAACATATTTACGAATTAACAAATTAACGAGTTATCGAATTATCGAATTATGATTACTGTCGGCAAAGGTACGATTAAGTTTTGAGATATGCAAGAGAAATTTTGCATTCTGCATTATTAATTTTTAATTTGCATTCTGCATAATACATTCTTTCAGTACTTTTGTGGCGGCTGCGGCGGTAGGGATGTTTTTTATTATGAGGCGGTTGTGCCCGCCGATGACTTTGAAGTCGCATAGCTTCGGGTGTGACTGCACATAGGCGAGTATGGACTCAAAGAACTTGCTTTTGTAGAACATGCTGTTCTCATTGGTTACGAACTGCATCTGCAGCTGGTGTTGCTTCAAAATGAGTCGCTCACAGCCTAGTCGTCGTCCCAGTCGTCGCAGGAGCACCACCATCATCAGCTCTTCGCCCTCAGGCGGCACAGGGCCGAAGCGGTCTTCCATACGCTTGCGATAAGCCTGCAGGTCGGCGTCGGTGTGGATGCTGTCCAGTTCGCGATAGAGCAGCATCCTCTCGCTGCTGCCAGGCACGTAGTAGTCGGGGAAATACATCTGCAGGTCGCTGTCGATGTTGCAATCGTCCACAAAGTCTTCACCGGTCAGGTTCTCGCCTTCCTCTATCTGTTCCTTGTAGAGGTCCTGGAACTCATCGTTCTTCAGCTCATTGACGGCCTGGGAGAGTATCTTTTGATAGGTCTCATAGCCCAGGTCCTCCATGAATCCCGACTGCTCGGCACCGAGCAGATTGCCTGCACCGCGTATGTCCAGGTCTTGCATAGCGAGATTGAAGCCCGAACCGAGGTCGGCGAATGTCTCCAACGCCTCCAATCGCCTGCGGCTCTCTGTGGGCAGATAAGCCAGTGGCGGCGCAAGAAGATAGCAGAACGCCTTGCGGTTGCTGCGTCCAACGCGGCCTCGCATCTGGTGCAAATCGCTGAGGCCGAAGTGGTTGGCATCGTTGATGATGATGGTGTTGGCATTGGGGATATCGATGCCGTTCTCCACGATGGTGGTGGAGAGCAGCACGTCGTAATCGTGGTTGATAAACCCGATGATGATTTTCTCCAGCTCTTCGGGCTTCATCTGTCCGTGACCTATGGCTATGCGGCAGTCTGGCACGTGGCGCTCTATGATGGTGCGCATCTTCTCCAAAGTGGCTATGCGGTGGCAGACGAAATAGACCTGTCCGTCGCGGCTCATCTCAAAGTTGATGGCGTCGCTGACAAGTTCGGGTGAGAATGTAGCCACCATTGTGTCGATAGGCTGGCGATTGGGTGGGGGAGTGCGCATGATGCTCATGTCCCTTGCGCCCATTAGCGAGAACTGCAGGGTGCGCGGTATGGGTGTGGCAGACATGGTGAGCGTATCGACGTTGGTCTTCAGCTGGCGCAGCTTCTCTTTGGTAGAGACACCGAACTTCTGTTCCTCATCGATGATAAGCAGTCCGAGGTCTTTCCACTTCACGGCCTTTGTCAGCATGCGGTGTGTGCCCACAAGGATGTCTATACGTCCATTCTCGAGTTTCTCAAGCAGTTCCTTTGTCTGTTTCGGCGTTCGTGCTCTCGTGAGGTAATCCACCGTGACGGGCAGACCGTCCAGTCGCTTTGAGAATGTCTTGTAGTGCTGGAAGGCGAGAACCGT
>JAEEGL017332898.1_pt1 | contig 13476 bp, 14 predicted proteins | sample 9134231 | NCBI WGS metagenome assembly JAEEGL01 (sample SAMN16246548, study PRJNA631951) | gut metagenome | biome: gut microbiome; feature: rumen; material: fiber-attached | host: Bos | place: Iran: Karaj | collected 2018-10 | reverse complement strand
GACGGTCCTCAGCGTAAGGGTGACCTCCGTCGTTCACGTGCAGGTGCTTGCAACATCGTTCCTAACTCAACTGGTGCTGCTAAGGCTATCGGTCTCGTTATTCCTGAGTTGAACGGTAAGTTGATCGGTTCAGCACAGCGTGTTCCAACTCCAACAGGTTCTACTACAATCTTGATCGCTGTTGTTAAGGGTAAGGATGTAACTGTTGAGGGTATCAACGCTGCAATGAAGGCTGCTGCTACTGAGTCTTTCGGTTACAACGAGGATCTGATCGTTTCTTCTGATATCATTGGTATGCGTTTCGGTTCACTCTTCGATGCTACTCAGACAATGGTATCTAAGATTGACGACGATACATATCAGGTACAGGTTGTTTCTTGGTACGACAATGAGAACTCTTATACTTCTCAGATGGTTCGTACAATCAAGTACTTCGCTGAACTCGGCTAATTTCGAATCATTTGATTCTATATATGACTGCTCTTTCCTTCGGGAAAGGGCAGTTTTTTTTATTTCTTGTGTGTTTAGTCTATATTTTTCTTTTATTATTCCTCTATAATGCTTCTATAATCCGCCTATATTGGTTATAGAAGTTATTCAAGTTTTTTTCATGTTCATGATGAAAAGAAATAGTATTTGTTTGCAAGGACGCTAAAAAAACATTATTTTTGCGGTATGAAGATGATAACAATTCTTGGTCCTACTGCCAGCGGCAAAACTGATATTGCTGCTCATTTAGCTTACGAACTTGGTGCAGAAATAATAAGTGCTGATAGTCGTCAGGTATATCGTGGTATGGATATTGGTACGGGAAAAGATCTTGAAGACTATACAGTTAATGGAACTTCTATTCCTTATCACCTTATTGATATTTGTGATGCAGGAACAAAATATAATCTTTTTCAGTATCAGGAAGATTTTTTGAAAGCCTACGAAGATATTACCTCAAGAGGTGTACAGCCAATTCTTTGTGGAGGAACAGGTTTGTATATAGAATCTGTATTGAAAGGTTATCATCTGTCTCCTGTGCCTCAGAATCCTGAACTACGTGCAAGTCTTGAAGGAAAGAGTCTTGAAGAACTTACTGCTATGCTAAAAGAATTGAAGACAAATACCGGCAGTAACATGCACAATAAAACTGATGTGGATAGCTGTCAGCGTGCAATCAGAGCTATAGAGATTGAAACTTATAATTTAGAGAATCCAACTCCAGACCGCGAGTTCCCTGCTATAGACTCTATAATAATAGGTGTAAATATAGATAGGGATGAGCGCAGAAAGAAGATAACCAATCGTTTGAAAAAACGTTTGGAAAACGGTATGGTTGATGAAATAAAAACACTTCTTTCTTCTGGTATTCCTGCCGAAGACTTAATATATTACGGTTTGGAATATAAATATATCACGGAATATGCAATAGGAAAAACCAGTTACGAAGAAATGTTTCGTGGGCTTGAAATAGCAATTCATCAGTTTGCAAAGCGCCAGATGACTTGGTTCCGTGGTATGGAACGACGTGGGTTTGATATCCATTGGATAGATGCAATGTTACCAATGGATGAAAAAGTAAATGCTATTAAGGAGCTGATAAAATAACAACTCTTGTTGAGTGATATAAGAAATAGTTATGGTAGATTCAAACAGATGGGGCATCCTCTATTGTCCTAAAAGAGGATTGGGAACAAGCAAACGCTGGCAGAAAATTGAGCGTGTGCTTAATGAGTATGAAGTTCAGTTTGATTTCATTCAGAGTGAAACAACAGGTAGTGTTGACCGACTCGTTAAGATGATGATCAATAATGGATATAAGACCATCATTATTGTCGGTGGTGATTCTGCCTTGAATGATGCTGTTAACTGTTTGATGGAGGTTGATAAGGAAACTCGTGATAGTATAGCGCTTGGTGTTATTCCTAATGGAGTGATGAACGATTTTGCTATGTTCTGGGGTTTTGCCGAAAACGATCTTGTACGTACTATTGGTTGGTTGAAAAAGCATCGCGTTAGAAAAATCGACCTTGGATGTATTCGTTACACAAATAAGCATAACGAAAAGTGTCATCGATATTTCCTTAATTGTGTAAATGTTGGTTTGGTTGCAGCAATAATGGATTTGAAGCGTAAGACACGCCATGTCTTTGGCTCTCGCACCATCTCTTTCTTTTCTTCAGCGTTGTTGATGATTTTCCAGCGTCTTGATTATAGAATGAAAATACGTATAAATACCGACACTATTGATCGTAGAGTGATGACCATGTGTGTTGGTAATTCTATAGGCTATGGACAAACACCTAATGCTGTTCCATATAATGGCTTGCTTGACGTTTCAGTTGTTTATCATCCACAGATAACTCAACTCTTTGAGGGCTTTTATCTTTTCGTTAAAGGTAAGTTTCTAAACCATAAGAGTGTGCATCCTTATCGTACACACGAGATTTTTGTTGATAAAGCAGAACATGCTGTAGTTGGTGTTGACGGACGTTTGATGAAAACACCTGTAGGAGCTTTTAAAATTAATGTTGAACAAGAGGTTATCAATTTCCTTATTCCGGAATAGTGACGTTGAACATTGATATTTGAACTTTGAGGTTTACAAATAGCTTGAATTTTGACATAAAAAATGAACATTGAATTTTGAGTTTTCAAAGTAATCATAAACCTCAAATCTCAAAGTTCAATGTTCAAAATATATTGTTTAACGTTCAACGTAAATCATCCCATTTGACAGATTCTTGTTATCTCTTCTATATCCAGAAGCATAATCTTTCTGCCATCAATAGAGATAAGTTTTTCGTCTGCAAAAGAAGATAGAGTACGAATGGCGTTGCTTGTTGTCATGTTTGACATGTTAGCAAGGTCTTCTCTGCTCATGTGGATATTTAAAGTCATATTGTCTTCTTCAACTCCATAACTCTTCTTAAGAGAAAGCAAAGCCTCTGCTAAACGTGCTCTAATATGTTTCTGCGTTAAGTTAACCGTTCTGTCGTCGGAATAACCTAATTCGCTTGATAGATAGCTGATGAAATAAAATGTGATGTGATAGTTCTCCTTCATCATTTCAACTATCAAATCCATTGGGAAGAAAGCTACTGTGGCTGTCTCAAAAGCAGTAGCTGCTGTTTTATATTTCTCTTTGGCAAAGTATGCTCTAAAACCAAAGAATTCTCCTGGCTTTATGGTTCTGATTATCTGATTGCGTCCGCTGACACCATCTTTAAACACTTTTGCTTTTCCTTCAATTAGAAACATCAACTGACCTGGCATATCCAAGCCATGATAAATGACTTCGTTTTTTCTATATTTTTTAATGGTAATATTGCGGAGTAGCAAAAGCTTCTCCTTTTCAGTAAGCGGATTCCACAGCTGTGAAATCTTAGTTACAATCTTTTCTTTTGAAACCTCTTTCTTAATAGCCATGTTTTCAAAAAATGTTTATTCTATTGAGATAATTTTCAATATAGTCTTGTTTTCTGCAAATTTAAATAAAATGTTTGAAACCTCATAACTTTTTACGAAAAAAGTATTGTAAAACATAAAAACTCGTGTTTTTGCCAAATTAATAAGCGTAAAATTTTGCTTAACACATAAAAATGACTAACTTTGAACTCGCGAGTTGTACCAAAAGCTTACTATGGTATATATTCAAAAAAAATCAAAGTACCAAGAACATTTAAAACCTTAATCGAAAATAATGAGTTATTTAAAATTTGAAAAGGCTCTGATGACTAATCTGCAGGAATCCTTACCGAGAGAGTTGCTTCGCACCAACAGATCGGGAGCGTATTCGTGTTCTACAGTTGTCGAGTGTAACACACGAAAGTATCATGGCTTGCTTGTTGTTCCTATTCCGCAGCTTGATGAAGATAATCATGTGTTATTGTCATCGCTCGATTGTACGGTTGTTCAGCATGGAGCCGAGTTTAACTTAGGTCTGCATAAGTATCAAGGCAATAATTTTAGTCCTAAGGGACATAAATACATTCAGGAATTTGATTTTGCCCAGGTTCCTACAACAATTTATCGTGTAGGAGGCGTAATCCTTAAAAAAGAAGTAGTGTTCCAACATTATGTTGACCGTATACTTATTCGCTATACACTTGTAGATGCTCATTCGGCAACAACACTACGTTTCCGTCCTTTCCTGGCTTTCCGTAGTGTACGTCAGTTCACTCATGAGAATGGTACTGCAAGCCGAGATTACCACATGGTTGATAATGGTATTCAAACATGTATGTATGCTGGCTATCCTGATTTGTTTATGCAGTTCAGTCGCAAAAATAAATTTGTTTTCCAGCCTGATTGGTATCGTGGTATAGAATATCCAAAAGAACAGGAACGAGGCTATGCAAGTAATGAAGATTTATATGTTCCTGGTTATTTCGAAATGCCTATTCGTAAAGGCGAAAGCATTGTGTTTGCCGCTTCAACATCAGAAATAAAGACAAGTGGGTTGAAACGCCTTTTCGAAGAAGAGGTTAACGAGCGTACACCGCGCGATAATTTCTTCCATTGTCTTGTAAATGCAGCTCATCAGTTTCATATCCATGAAAAGAATGATGACCGTTATATCTTAGCTGGTTATCCATGGTTTAAGTGTAGGGCTCGAGATACCTTTATAGCTCTTCCTGGACTTACCTTGAGCATAGAAGAAACTCATTATTTTGATCTTGTGATGAAGACAGCCCAGAAAGGGTTGCTTGAGTTTATAGAAGGAAAACCACTATCTGTTCATATTTATGAAATGGAACAACCTGATGTGCCTTTATGGGCAGTATGGTGTGTTCAGCAGTATGCTCGTAAGGAAGGCTTTGACAAGTGTCTTGAAAACTATGGCGACTTTGTAAAGACGGTTGTTAAGTTCATAGAACAAGGCAAACATCCTAACTTGCAGGTTATGGAGAACGGACTTCTCTATACAAATGGTAAAGACAAAGCCGTTACATGGATGAATGCTACCGTTGGTGGGCGTCCTGTTATTCCGCGTACCGGATATATTGTTGAGTTCAATGCCTTGTGGTATAATGCATTGAAGTTCTGCGAGCATCTTGCTCGACTTGCTGATTGTCCTAAAGACGCAAAGCATCTTGAAAAGTTTGCTGCAAAGGTAAAGACAAGTTTTGTTGATACATTCCTTAACGATTATGGTTATCTATACGATTATGTAGGTGGAAATGTTATAGATTGGAATGTACGTCCCAACATGATATTTGCCGTTGCGCTCGATTATAGTCCTCTTGACCAAGACCAGAAGAAGAGTGTTCTTGATTTCTGTACCCGTGAACTCCTTACGCCTAAAGGATTGCGTTCTCTTTCTCCAAAGAGCGGAGGTTACAATCCTATGTATGTAGGAACACAAAATCAGCGTGATTTAGTTTATCATCAAGGTACAGCATGGCCTTGGCTTGGTGGTTTCTATATGGAAGCATGCTTGAAAATATACAAGCGCACCCGACTAAGTTTTATAGAACGTCAGTTGATTGGCTATGAAGATGAGATGATAAATCATTGCGTTGGCACTATTCCCGAGTTGTTTGATGGCAACCCACCTTTCCGTGGGCGTGGTGCAATCTCTTTTGCTATCAATGTTGCAGAGATTCTGCGAACTCTTGAATTGTTGGAACGTTATAACTTTAAAGAATAGGAGGAGCATACAATATGAAAGTATTAATGTTTGGATGGGAGTATCCTCCTCACGTATATGGTGGTCTTGCCACAGCCAACTTTGGAATCTCTGAGGGATTGCATGCGCAAGGTGATATAGATATAACCCTTTGTCTTCCACATCCTTTCGGTGATGAAGACCGCACCTATGCCAATATCATTGCTATGAACTGTGTGCCAATAGCATGGCGTGATGTTAATTACGATTATGTAAATAGTCGTATAGGCAATATCATGAGTCCAGAACTCTATTACCAGCTTCGTGACCATATCTATTCCGACTTCAACTACATGCATGTCAACGACTTAGGGTGTATGGAATTTGCTGGAGGCTATCCCAAGAATCTTAATGATGAGATAAATAACTATAGTGTTATATCTGGAGTTGTGGCTCGTACCATAGATTTTGATATTATACACGCTCACGACTGGTTGACATTTCCAGCAGGTATTCATGCAAAACAAGTAACAGGAAAACCTCTTTGTATTCATGTACATGCAACCGATTACGACCGCTCTCGTGGAAAGGTGAATCCAACAGTCTATGGCATAGAGAAAGACGGAATGGATCATGCTGATTGTATAATGTGTGTAAGCGAACTTACTCGTCAGACAGTTATTAATCAGTATCATCAAGATCCACGTAAGGTATTTACCGTTCATAATGCTGTTTATCCACTAAGTAAAGAATATCAAGCCATACCTCGTCCCGATCATCGAGGCAAGGAGAAAGTGGTAACCTTCCTTGGACGACTGACAATGCAGAAAGGTCCAGAATACTTTGTTGAGGCAGCCAATATGGTTCTGCATCGTACACGTAATGTACGTTTCTGTATGGCAGGCTCAGGTGATATGATGGATCAGATGATTTATCTTGCAGCAGAACGTGGTATTGCCGACCGTTTCCATTTCCCTGGTTTCATGCGAGGCAAGCAAGTTTACGAATGTCTCAAGAATAGCGATGTCTATGTAATGCCTTCTGTTAGTGAACCATTTGGAATCTCTCCTCTTGAAGCTATGCAATGTGGCACGCCAACCATCATCTCAAAGCAGAGCGGTTGTGCTGAAATCCTTAACAACTGTATCAAGATTGACTATTGGGACATTCATGCACTTGCCGATGCAATATATAGTATATGTCACAACGAAAGTCTTTTTGATTTCCTCTCTGTTGAAGGAAAGAAAGAAGTTGACCAGATTACTTGGGAAAAGGTAGGTCGATGGATACGTGAACTCTATATGCGTACATTAGGCTGGCAATAATAACTCTTCATCTTTAATTTTAAAAATCAAACCAATGAAAACAATTTGTTTATATTTCGAGATACACCAGATTATTCATCTGAAGAGATACCGTTTCTTTGACATAGGTGCCGATCATTATTATTATGATGATTATGAAAACGAGCGCAACATCAACGAGATTGTTGAACGTTCGTATATGCCAGCTTTGAATACTCTTCAGCAGATGATTAAAGACAATGGAAAGTATTTCAAGGTAGCTTTCTCGTTAAGTGGAGTAGGTATTGAGCAACTTGAACTTCATGCGCCTCAGGTTCTCGAAAAGCTGCAGGAACTCAACGATACAGGTTGCGTTGAATTCCTTGCCGAACCATATTCTCATGGCCTTTCATCTTTAGCTAATGAAGAATGCTTTAGGTCTGATGTAAAGAAGCAGGTTGCTAAGATACAAGAGTATTTCGGTCAGACACCGAAAGTTCTTCGTAATTCAAGCCTTATCTATAGTGATGAGATAGGTTACATAGCAAGCGAAATGGGCTTCAAGGGAATGCTTACAGAAGGAGCTAAGCATGTTCTTGGTTGGAAGAGTCCACACTATGTATATAGCTGTGCACAAGCGCCCAAGCTAAAACTATTGCTGCGCGATGTAAAACTCAGCGACGATATTTCTTTGCGTTTCAATAATAGTGAATGGGAAGAATATCCACTCTTTGCCGACAACTATATTAAAGGTATAGCTGCACTCCCTGAGGGTGAACAGGTAATAAACATCTTTATGGAATTATCAGCTCTCGGTATAGCTCAACCACTTAGCAGCAATATTCTAGAGTTTATCAAAGCCCTGCCTATATGTGCAAAGCAAAAGAGCATCACCTTCTCAACTCCAACAGAGTTATGCCTAAAGTCAAAGGCTGTTGATGTTCTTAAAGTTCCAGATTCTCTTTCATGGGTTGACGAAGAACGCGATGTGTCAACATGGCTTGGTAATCCTATGCAGAACGAAGCTTTCAACAAGCTTTATAGTGTTGCCGATCGTGTGCGTATCGCTAACGACCCACGAATAAATCAAGACTGGGACTATCTGCAGGCAAGCAATAATTTCCGTTTCATGACCACTAAACCAAGTAATGTGGGTCTTGACCGTGGTATTTATAGTAGTCCTTTTGATGCATTTACAAATTACATGAACATTCTTGGCGACTTCATCACACGCGTAAATAATCTCTATCCTGCTGATATTGATAATGACGAGCTTGAAAGTCTGCTCACCACAATTAAGAATCAAGGTGATGAGATTGCTACAAAAGACAAGGAAATAGAACATCTTCAAACAAAGATAAAGAAAATGATTCTTGCTGAAGGCAAACCGCTCGACAAGAAGCCTGCACCGAAGAAAACAACGGTGAAGAAGGCTGCCGAATGTAAGAAGACAACAACCAAAAAGACAAGCGCTAAGAAGGCAGAAAAGAAATAAGTATAAAATTTTTTAGACACAGGAAATAGCATATTGTGCTAATATTCAAAATGTTAAATATGTAATTTTTCCTTAAAAAATCTTGCAACTTATTGATAATAAGCCTATATTTGCAGCATAATTTTTTTTTGATTTAGAATTTTACTAAATCGTTCCTGTGAGGTTGATGCATCCTGCGTCAACCTCTTTTTTTATTATCAATAGTTTAAAAAGTTGAATTTTTACTTGCAGTTTTAAAAATAATAACATATCTTTGCATCAAAATTAACACTTTAAATACAATAAAATACATTTTTGCCTATCGAAGCAGTTTTACTTAGGAATTAAAAAACAAAAGGAAATGAAACATCTTGAAAATATGACCGACGAGCAGTTGGCCATGTCCTATGTAGAAGGCAACAATAGAGCTTTTGATATTTTATTGTCACGTAATCAATCAAAGCTTTTTTCATATATCATGTTCGTTGTTCATGATATAGAGAAGGCAAATGATATCTTTCAAGAGACATTTATCAAAGTAATAACAAAACTTCAGGAGGGTAAATATGTGCCTTCTGGTAGGTTTTCAGCTTGGCTCATACGCATAGCACACAATATTATTATTGATAACTTTCGTAATGAAAAGGCAGAACGTTTTGTTGATACGTCAGTAGAAAACGACCTTTCTAATTTAGATAGCAAATTCTTAGATACAAATATAGAAGATTTATTCGTCAACGAACAAGTGTTCTGCGATGTTAAGAAAATGATGAATAAACTTCCTGTCAATCAGCGTGAAGTAATCTTCATGCGATTCTTCCAGCAGATGTCTTTCAAAGAGATTGCAGAAACAACAAATGTTAGCATAAATACTTCATTGGGACGAATGCGTTACGCAGTCCTTAACCTTCGCAGAATGGCTAAGGACTACGATATAGCATTAGACCTATATTAATCTTTTAGCATTTTCAGCGCTTTGATGGTTGCTATAGGGTCAGTAGCTTTGAATACATAGCTACCGCTCACAAGCACGTTTGCACCAGCTTTTACTAGTCTGGGTGATGTTTCGTGGTTCACTCCACCGTCAACCTCTATCAACGCATGACTACCTGTAGTCGCAATCATTTCCTTTAGTTTTTCCACTTTTCTGATGGTGTTCTCAATAAATTTCTGACCGCCAAATCCAGGGTTCACACTCATCAGCAGCACCATGTCAACGTCGCGTATAATATCTTCAAGCACGCTTACTGGTGTAGAAGGGTTAAGGGTTACACCCGCTTTCATGCCAGCATGGTGAATCTCCTGTATTGTGCGATGAAGGTGAGTGCAAGCCTCATAGTGCACATTCATCATCATAGCCCCCAGCTTAGCTGTTTTTTCAATCCAGCGTTCAGGGTGAACAACCATGTAATGCACGTCAAGGGGTTTTTTACATGTTTTGGCAACCGCCTCAAGAACTGAAAAGCCAAATGAAATGTTAGGCACAAATTCGCCATCCATCACATCTAGATGCAACCAGTCAGCATCGCTGTTATTAATCATGTTTATTTCGCTCTCCAAGTCTAAGAAGTTAGCAGCCAGGAGAGAAGGTGAAACCATTGTATCCATTTTCACTATATAGTTTTATTCTGTTGTTGCAATTATCCCATAATACTCTTCTTGAATAAACTAATTCAAGCAGAGCTTTCCGTTTCTTGCATTCATTTTCATTACCTGATACGAATGAGCAAACTCTCTGATCAGGTCCAATGTTTTTTTACTTGGTTTCATTTCTTCAGGAGTAAAATACTTCATAGGCATCTTCATTTAATGTTTATATTATTATAACGCAGGAAAAAATGATATATTGTGTGAACTTCCATTTTCATTATTTACTTCCTTCGTTTTATGTTTGTAGCGGCAAGCCAACAACAAGCATTCAGTCAGTTACCTTAGGTTCAATATTTACATATTACTTTGGGAGGGGGCAACAGTCAACTTTGTAAGCAGATGATACTCCCTTTTACATTTTGCCCTGCGACAAAAGTATCGGGGAGAGAAGGGGTGAGGCTTCTTTTATATAATAATGTATATACTTCATTTTTTCTAATATTCTTCCATATTTCTTTCATTCTGATAGTTTTATATGTAATTTTTCTTTGGTTTTGTTTGTTGTTATGAATAAAATCATTATATTTGCAATCAGATAAACTAAAAGAAACAAGAATATGACATTTACAGTATCTACATCATGGTGGTGGCGCTTCTCAAGATTACAAAAGTCGTGAGTCGCGGAGCCGTGTAGATATTCGAGGATATTAAAGCAGAGGCCTGTCGTTCTTACGACAGGCCTTTTTTAGTTTTACCACGTTTTAAAGAGATAATAATAAATAAAACCTGAAGATTATGAATGTAAACGAAGTTTTTAATTCCCTGCTCAATCATGAGGAACTTACTCGTGAGCAGACAAAGCAAGTACTCTTAGGTATCACCAAGGGCGAGTTCAACGATGCAGAGATATCAGCTCTTCTCACAGCTATTCAGATGAGAGGAATCACAGTTGATGAACTTCTTGGTTTCCGTGACGGTGTTCTCGAAACAGGTGTTTCTGTTCCTCTTGAGGCTGACCGTTATATTGATGTCGTTGGTACAGGTGGTGACCGTAAGAACACTTTCAATATCTCCACCACTTCATGCTTTGTTATTGCTGGTGCAGGCTATAAAGTAGCTAAACATGGTAATTATGCAGCCACCTCTGTTAGTGGTGCTTCTAATGTCATCAAGAATCATGGTGTTACCTTCACAGACGATGTAGATAAGCTTAACAAATGTCTTAATCAGGTGGGTATCGTATATCTTCATGCACAGCTCTTTGCTAAGAGTTTCAAGTTTGTTGGTCCTACACGTAAGGCACTTCCTTTCCCTACATTCTTTAATCTTCTTGGACCAATCATAAATCCTTCAAAGCCACGATGTCAGCTTCTTGGTACAGCCAATCTCGATCAGATGCGTCTCTACAATCAAGTGTTCCAGAAGTTAGGTATTGATTATGGAATTGTAAACAGTATTGATGGCTACGATGAAATTTCTCTCACCAGCGATTTCAAGGTAACAACCAACAACTACGAAAAAGTGTTCCGTCCTCAGGATCTTGGTTTTGAGATAGCTAAACCAGAAGAGCTTGTTGGCGGAGCCACAGAAGAAGAGGCTGCTGCCATTTTCGATAATGTACTTGCCAATAAGGCCATGCCTGCTCAGAAGAACATTGTTCTTGCTAATGCAGCATTTGCTATTCAGGTACTCGAACGTGGACAGAAAACTATTGAAGAATGTATTGAAATAGCTCGCGAAAGTATCGATTCAGGTCGTGCTCTGCAAGTTTTCAAGAAATTTGTTGAGTTTAATTCCTAATTTTCTTTACCTTTGTAATTAATATTTCAATTTTCAATTTTTCAATCTTTCAATATTGCTCCGTGGATATTTTAGAACAAATAGTAGCTTATAAGCGTCAGGAGATAGACGAGCGTATGCGTTACGTACCTCTTCAGCAGTTTATGCCAGTCATTCAGCAAATGATGGATGAAGGAACAACCTATCCTTCCATGCGTCAGTCGTTGATGGATTCCGATACAGGTATTATTGCCGAGTTCAAGCGTAAGTCGCCTTCAAAAGGTTGGATTCATCAAGATGCCAAAGCCGAGGAGGTTACTATGGCTTATCAGCAGGCAGGAGCCACAGCATTGAGTATTCTCACCGACACCAATTTCTTTGGTGGTTACGATGAATATATTCAGCATGCTCGTGCAGCCGGTGTTACTCTTCCTATTCTATATAAGAATTTCATTATTGACGAGTATCAGCTTTTTCAGGCCAAATATTGTGGTGCATCAGCAGTATTGTTGATTGCCGCCTGTCTCACCAAGCAACGCTGTGCCGAACTTCAGCATCTTGCTCATCAGTTAGGACTTGAAACTCTACTTGAGATGCACAACGAACGTGATTTCGAATATGCCGAGCTCGAACCTGATATGTATGGTATTAACAACCGCAATCTTGGTAGTTTCGTTACCGATGTGAACAACAGCTTCCGTCTTGCCGAGCGTCTTCCTGACGGTGTGTGCAAGGTTAGCGAGAGTGGCATCAGCAACCCTTCCACATTAAAGGAACTCCGAGCTGCAGGCTTCCGAGGCTTCCTTATGGGTGAGTGTTTCATGAAAGAGAAAGACCCGGGAGCAGCATTACAAGCTTTTACGTTGAACGTTTAATGTTGAACGTTGAACGAATTTGTTTATCATTTGTCATTTATTATTTATCATTTAGCGACGAAGTCGCGCTGATTTATGCAAATAAAAGTATGTGGCATGCGTGATGCCGATAACATTCACGCAGTATCTCAGTTGGGCGTTGACATGATAGGATTTATATTCTATCCAGAGTCACCTCGCTATGTGCGAATGATTTCCTCTAATGCAGGACTCATGCCCGACTATAGTGAGCAACGATATAATGCTGTTTGTAAGCAGGCGTCAAAGAACACAGCTCCTTGCACAGAATCATGGCAAGGTTCTTATGTAGGAGTGTTTGTTGACGATATGCCTCAGAACATCATAAGTAGAATATATAATTACAATCTCGATTATGTTCAGCTTCATGGCAACGAGAGTGTGGTTATGATAGACAATCTCCGTCGTTCTGTTGATCCTGACATTAAACCAGGACTGAAGATTATCAAGGCCATCTCTGTTGAGAAACCCGAGGATATTGATAAATACAAGTCTTATGAAGGACATGTTGACCTTTTCCTCTTCGACACTAAATGTGCAACGGTAGGTGGCAGCGGTGAACAGTTCGATTGGTCGGTACTTTCTCGTTACGATGGCAACACGCCGTTCCTGCTGAGTGGTGGCATAGGTCCAGACGATGCCGAGCGAGTACTTGCCTTTCATCATCCCAAGTGTATAGGCATCGACCTCAACAGCAAGTTCGAAACAGCCCCCGCTGTTAAGGATGTGGAAGCCCTGCAGTTTTTTCTTGCAGCTTGCAAGAAAAAACTGCAGAGTTAGGAGTTAGGAGTTAGGAGTTAGTAGTTAGAAGTTAGGAGTTAGAAGTTAGGAGTTAGAAGTTAGGAGTTAGAAGTTAGG